>OHFD01000430.1_pt1:5000-14693 | contig 14693 bp, 6 predicted proteins | sample 1567451 | NCBI WGS metagenome assembly OHFD01 (sample SAMEA3879588, study PRJEB24766) | human gut metagenome | biome: human-associated habitat; feature: feces | place: USA | collected 1985/1987 | reverse complement strand
GTTTTGGAAGAGAACAAAATAATCCTGCACGCGCTCAAACGGTGCGTTGTAGAGGAGGGGCCTGTTGACGTTGAAGTCCTGATAATCGCGCGCGGTCTTCACAGGGTACTGGAAGCGGCCGTTCTGGTGGACATAATAGAATAGTCCCTCGAATTTGGTGAACTCGTCGATGTTGTTGGAGAGGGCGCAGGCGACGTAGCCGCGCTGGTTCGTGCCATCGTTCGGGAAAGAGGCGTCGGCGCAGTAGATCTGCCGGAAGCAATTCTCGTACCAGTTGCTGAGGCTGGCTTGCTCCGTACCGGGATCAATGTAAGGGGCGGTGTAGGTCGCGCCGTCCGGACCGTCATAGAGCACCTGACCGGAGAAATCTTCGGCAAACCAGGAGTTGCTGTCGTGGTGTGGCTCAAAGGCAAGGCTCTCCGTGCCGTAAAAGCGCATGCCTTCGTCCCAGCGGAAATGGCAGGCGACGAACAGCCGGTCAAAGGGCCGTTGGACGGCAACGATGGTCAGGTGGAAGGCGTCATTCGTCTGCGGCTTATTGGAGTAGTTGATATAAGCGCTGCCTGTGCACCCTTTGATAATCACGCGCTCGGCGCGGAGACAGGTGAGAAGGTCCTCGTAAGAGAGGTCGTTGAGCTCGGATTCGGGATAGCCGAGGGCAAGGAGCCTTTCATAGGCTTCGATCACCTGTGCGTCGGTGCTGGTCTCTTTGGGCGTCCAGTCCATGCGGTAGGAGCCGAAAAACAGGAAGCCACAGGCAATGACGACAGCGAGGACGGTGAGCAGCGAGCCGACGAGCTTGTGATTTGAGAAGCGCTCCTTGATCGGCTTGATGGCGCAGCCCTGCGCGGCCATCGACTTCGAGAGCTTTTTGAGGCGGACGACCAGGTAGAAATACCAGACGACGTAAGCGCCGAGCAACAGGGAAAGCGAGGCAAACAATGCCGCTGCGACATAGAGCAGAATGTACCAGAGCAATAGAGCGCCCGCGGCGGGGGCGGCAGGCGGCGTTATGCCTGTGTCGCGCTGCATATCGAGCAGGCCCTGCCAAAGGCAGAAGAGCAGCACGAGCTGCACAGCGGCGGAGCCGAAGGCCAGCGCGGTGGATACCATGTCTGCCGCGGCAGTCTCGCGGAGGACGGCGGCGTTCTGCCCTAACTCGACAAAGAGAAGCAGCACGCGAAGGCAAGCGCAGGTGAAGCCCGCGCGAAGAAAGCCGTTGACCCGCCGCAGGGTACGGAAGCCGACGAGCAGGCAGAATGTGCCGACCAGCGGCAGCAGCGTATCGAGGTTCCAGAAATTCAGCGTCACGCCGGTGACGGCGAGGCCGCCGGCGATCAAGCCCATCGCGCGGCAGAAGGGCGAATCGCTCACATCGGGTGTCTCTACTTCGGGCGCGGAGAGCGCGTCGGCCATCTCCTGCGCGGGCGTGAGGGCCTCGGCCGGTTCCTCCTGTGCGGGAGGATCGGCGGGTGGTTCGGGCGGGGGAGTTTGCGGCAGATCAGGAAAGACTTGGTCGGTCATGCGAATTCCTCCTTGGCGTTATGTGAACAGAATCATAAGATCGAGACAACAAGCCGCCAGACAGGCTCGGCCAGATAATAGCCGAGGACAGCGGAAGCCAGATTGGCGGTGATCGCATAGGCCGCGGCGCGGCCCTTGCTGTGGCCGGTGAGAAGACCGCAGCCGGCGTAGAGATACAGCTCGACAAGCAAAATGATGAGTTCCGCCGGAAGCAGGAAGAAAAAGAGATACCAAGCGCTCACGCCGTTGTGTGCGGTGACATATACAGATGCAACGGCTAAAAAGCCCTGTGTCAGAACGTTGACAAGTAAAAACGTTTCCCAGTTTTTCTTCCACGAATAGCGGAACAGAAGCAGCAGCGCGCCCTCGATGAGAAGCGTCGGCACGAGCGTTGCGACAAATTGCAGCAAGTAGCCGGGGATGGTTGAGGGAACGGAAACGGTGACTGCCGACGTATCGTCCGACCAGTTGACCGTGACGGACGATTGCAGAACGCGGCGATTGAGTATATCGGAGACCCAGACCTTGCCGGATTCGGTGACGAGGATGATGCGGTAGGTGCTCGGCACACCGACGTAGCCGAACCAGTGCAGTGCATTGCCAGAGGCGTCCGTCCCTTCCGCGTACAGCTCGCCCCACATCGGTGCGCCGGTCGTGCCCTGCGCCACGCAGGCGTGCCAGCCTGCGGGCACGTTGTTGCGCAGAAGTGCTAAGAGGTCGGGGTCGAGCGTATCCTCTTTGCCGTCGTAGTTCCAGTCGATGCCGTCGATACGGTTTCCATCTTCCGCGTCCCAATCACCCTTGGCGAGCAGGTCGAGATAGTAGGGCTCATGCGGCGCGTTTTTGACGCGCACGATGAGTTGGGGCTTCGGCCCGTTGTCGGCAAAGGCAAAGGTTGTGAGCGCAAGAGACGCTAGGAGCGCGCAAACAAGCGTGCGAAGAGATTTTCGTTTCATCCAAATTTCCTCCTTTTGTGTGTGGGGTGTTCCATCTTCCAACCATATAGACGCAAAAGATAACAAAAAAGTTCACGCTTTTACAAATTTTATCATAAAATATTGCGCTGCGGGAAAAAGTTCTGGCGGGGCGTTGTACTTTTTTCATATTCTGCTACAATGGGGGAGAGAAAGAAGCGCATTGGGGGAACGGGTATGAAATGGTATGCGATCGGCAAGACGCTGACGCCACTGGACCGAGCGCCGGAGAGCGGCGCGGCGGTGGTGCTGCTGAATTCGGACGAGTTGGCGCACGAAACGGCGCTGCCGGGACTCGAAGCGGTGCTGCACCATACGCCGAGCGCGCGGGACGCGCACGTCTGCAAGGCGGAGGTGCGCTCCAACTGTCTGAGCGGAACGCTCGCACTGCCGCGCGGCCGCAGGGACGGCACGCGCCTTTGCTGCGGCTATCTCGTGACGAAGGACCGCGTGGTGCTGGTGGACGACGGAGAGATGGCCGAGCCTTATTTGAAGCACATCGTCAAGGAAAAACGCCTGATAGAAAACAGCGTCGGACGATTTCTCTACGACTTCTTCGAACTGCTGATCGCCAGGGATCTGCACCGCCTCGAGGAGATCGAAGACCGCGCGACGGCGCTGGAAGAACGCGTGCTCGCGGGCGAGCTGGAGGAATTCAGCACCCCGATGAGCGAGCTGCGCAAGGAGACGATGGCCTGGTACCGCTACTACTCCCAGCTCGACGACGTGGCGTGCGAGCTGCGGGAAAATGAGAACGGCTACTTTTCGGATGAGGAGTGCGGACTGTTCCGATTATTTGAAGAGCGCGTCATCCGCCTGCGCGAGGAATCGCAGCTGCTGCGCGAATACTGCACGCAGATCCAGTCGCTGTTTCAGTCGGAGATAGACATCCGGCAGAATCGCATCATGCAGATCCTGACCATCGTGACGACGATCTTCCTGCCGCTGACACTGCTGGTCGGCTGGTACGGCATGAACTTTTCCGGCATGCCGGAGCTGCACTGGAAATACGGCTACCCCGCGATCATTCTTGTGAGCGTCGCCGTGGTGGTGCTGAGCCTGTGGGTGTGCAAAAAGAAAAAATTCTGGTAAGAAAAAGGAACGGCACGAGCCGTTCCTTTTTCTTTTGACAGGAGTCACTTTTTATCGAAGTAGTAGTCGCGGAAGTTGTGGTATTGCGCGGCGTAGTAGCGCAGCAGGCGATAGAGTCGAGAGAGCGGCAGATCGCCCTTGCAGAAGAGCGTGTGCGTGCCCTTGAACTGCTTGAGCTCGTCGGAGAGCTCCTGATCCTTGACATAGCGGCGCAGAATGCCGGTCGGCACGTTCTGCCAGAGGGCGACGGTGTGGTTGTAGACGCAGTCCTCGCGCTTGCCGTAGACGACATCGTTAGTCAGGAGCTTCATCATGTTCAGCCCCGCGGCACGGCAGAAATAGCTGCTGCGGCCAAGGCGCGGGTTGATCTCGAAGAGCACGTAGCGGCCCGTGCGGGAATCGTACTTCATGTCGATGTTCGAAAAACCGACGTAGCCGAGCTTTTCGAGAAACTCCTGCATTTTGTCATACAACGACTGATCGCCGCGCGAGATGATGGCGGCATAGTTGCCGACAGACTTGGGGTCGTAGTATTCGAGCACCGGCTGGCCGAGGCACATCGCGCGCACATGGCCGTCAAGGTCCGAATAGCTGTTGAGCACGCGCATGGCGTCGTCGCCGCCGGGGATAAACTCCTGCAAAATGAGCTTGCCGCGGTAGTCCGACTGGTTCATGCTGTGGACCATCGTGAGGTACTGCTCGCGCGCGTCGAAGAAGAAGACCTTTTTCTGCCCCTCAAAATGGCAGCGGAGATAGTCGAGTGCATTAGAATTCTCGGGCTTGACGACGATGGGAAAGTCGAACGGAAGGCGGTCGACGACGCTCTCGCGCTCCTCGGGAGAGGCGACGACGGTCTTGGGATAGTCCATGCCGTACTGCTCGCAGAGGGCGTAGAACTTGTCTTTCGTGTCGAACGTTTCAAGCAGCTCATCCGAGATGAAGCGGTTGGCGATGAGCCCCTCGAAATGGTCGTAGTGGCGGCAGAGAAGACCCGTGTAATAGTCCGAGCAGGGGATGACGAGCAGCTTTTCATAGTCCTGTGCGCACTGCTTCAGCACGCCGAGCAGCGCGCCGGGGAAGACCTCCTCGCGCTCAAAATCCGGGATGATGCGGCAGAGAAACAGGTGCGAGTGGCGCGTGGGCACAAGCTGCTGCGTGCACAGCAGCAGCGGTGTGACGTGATAGGCCTCCTGGAAGAGACGCGCCGTGCCGTAGGCGTTTTCGTCGCTGCCGAGGATGATGGGCAAAAAGTCCTTTTTTGCCTTTTTGGCGCTGCTCGCCGGCGCGGCGGGATGGACCTTGTCGTATTCGGCGAGGTATTTGAGTGCGAGCTCGACGTCGCTCGGGTAGGGGACGAAGACGCTGCCGCGCTTCATCGTTGTCTCTTCTCCCTTGCCGGTCAGCAGAATGACGCGCGCGTCCTTGCCGTCCAGAATTGCGCGGCGGATGCACTCGGCGCGGTCCTCGAGCACAAGGTGCGGGCAGGCAACGTGCTTTTCAATGTCGGCGGCGATCTGCGCAAACGGCTCTTCGCCGGAGTCTTCCTCGGTGATGAAGACGAAGTCGCAGTTCTGCCCGCTCAGCTCGCCGAGGTCTTTTCTGCGCTGGAGCGCGTGGGAGCCGGGGCAGCCGAAGACGGAGATCATCTGGCGGCCGGGGTATTCGATCTTTGTCGAGCGGTAGAGCGCGTCAAAGCTCATGCGGTTGTGCGCGTAGTCGACGATGACGGTGACGTTCTTGTCGCGGCTCTCGTAGATCTGCATGCGGCCCGCGGCGCGCGCCTTGCGAAGGCCCGAGCGCACATACTCCTCCGGCACGTCGAGCACCATACAGATGGCCATGGCAGCGAGGGCGTTGGAGATGTTGAAAAGGCCGGGCATCGTGATGGAAAATTCACCGTTGTACTTGAGCGAGGAAACCGTGAAGTAGAGCCCGTCGCTGCGCTTTTCCACATGCTGGCAGGAGACGGTGTCGCTCTCATGCGAGCCGAACGTGATGAGGTTGCAGCGGTCCTTGGCGTATTCGATGACGCGATCCGAGTACTTGGCGTCGGTATTGACGCAGCCGAAGCGGCAGGAGTCGAAAATTTTGAGCTTGGAGTTGAAGTAATCCTCGAAGTCCGGGTGCTCGATGGGGCTGATGTGGTCGCTCCCGATGTTCAAAAATGCAGCGACGTCGTACGTGATACCGCGCACGCGGCCGTATTTGAGCGCCTGGGACGAGGCCTCCATCACAAGATGCGAAATGCCGCATTCATAGGCGTTTTCAAAGTGCTGGTAGAGCTCAAGCACCTCGGGCGTGGTGATGTGGGACTCCTCGGTGCTCTTGCCGTCGTAGTTGTCGATAGAGGAGAGAATGGCGCACTCGGGCATCGACTGCGCGCGCAGCCAGTCATTTAAGATGTAGCGCACGTAGTAGGCTGTGGTGCTCTTGCCCTTTGTGCCCGTGATGCCGACGCTTGTGAGCTTGTCCGTCACATGGTTATAAAAGAGCTGACCGAGCACGACGAGGGAATAGCGAATGTCGTTGACAAGAAGACAGGGCGCGTCCACATTGTGCTTTTTCTCGGCGACGTAGGCGATCGCGCCGCGCGAGAGTGCGTCGCACAGGTACTCTTCCTTGAAGTGTGCGCCCTTGCAGATGAAAAGCGCGTCCTCGCTCAGTGCGCGCGTATCGTAGGTGAGGCAGTGGATCTCACGCGCGGCGAGCTCGTCGCTCACGGTGCTTTCAACTAAAATGCCTGCCTCGTGCAGTGCGTCGACATATTCTCTCAGTGTGTGAACGGTATTCATAAATAGCTCCTTTGGGTCTTGCTTTTTCGGCAGGACGGGATAAAATATAGGCGATATCGCGCCGGATCGACACGATATTGGCAAGCAAACTCATTTCCGAAGGGGGAACCAACATGACTTATCAGCAAGTGCTGGAAAACGCAAGGACCTGCATCGGCCCTTACTGCAAGGCGTGCAATGACTGCAACGGCAAGGTCTGCCGCAACACGATGCCCGGCCCCGGCGCCAAGGGCGAGGGCACGGGCTTTATCCGCAACGCAGAAAAGTGGCGTGAGATCTGCGTCAACATGGACACCATCTGCGAAAATTCACAGGTGGACACCTCATTCACGCTCTTTGGCCGGACGTTTGAGATTCCGGCGTTCGCCGCGCCGGTGGGCGCGATGCGTCTTCACTACGGGGACAAGTACGACGATCTTACATACAATGATATCCTTGTGCGCGCGTGCGCAAACGCGGGCATTCTCGCTTTTACCGGCGACGGCACCGACCCGAAGGTGGTCGAGGGCGCGGCTGAGGCGCTCAAGGCGAACGGCGGCTGCGGCGTGCCGACCATCAAGCCGTGGGATATGGACACGATCCGCGAAAAATTCGCGCTCGTGCAGGAATCCGAGCCTTTCGCCATCGCGATGGACATCGACGCGGCGGGTCTGCCGTTTTTGCAGGGCTTGACGCCGCCGGCCGGCAGCAAGAGCGTCGAGGAGTTAAAGCAGATCGTCTCCTGGGCGCAGCGTCCGTTCATTCTGAAGGGCATCATGACCGCCCGCGGCGCGGAAAAGGCGCTGGAGGCGGGCGCGAGCGGCATCGTGGTCTCGAACCACGGCGGCCGTGTGCTCGACCATTGCCCCGCGACGGCGGAGGTGCTTCCGGATATCGTCGATGCCGTCGGCGGCAAGATGACGATTTTTGTCGACGGCGCGATCCGCAGCGGCATGGACATGTTCAAGGCGCTGGCGCTCGGCGCGGACGCGGTGCTCATCGGCCGCCCGTTTGTTACCACCGTCTATGGCGGCGGGGAGGAGGGCGTGCAGCTCTACGTCCAGAAGCTCAAAGCCGAGCTTGCCGACACGATGCGCATGTGCGGCGCGCACTCGCTCGCGGACATTGATCGTAGCATGCTATATGGTTTTTGACCTATATCATATAGTATAACACCGCGAAAAAAAGCTGACAAGTGAAAATCGGGAGAAGAGGACGGCGAGGCTAAGTCGTCCTCTTTTTTGCCGGCTGCATACTATATAAAATAAAATATAAAAAACGGGAACAAAATCGCCGCGACGAACGTCTGAGAAGATAGAGCGACCCTTCTGAACCACATTGATTTTGGAGGAAAGTGCAATGAAAAAGACAACGAGCCGTATTCTGCTCTCCGCGCTGACGGTGCTGGCGCTGCTCTCTCTTAGCGGCTGCGCGCAGGAAAAAGAGGAGAATACCAAGCAAAGCGACCCGCAGGCACGGGAGGCGATCCTGCAATGCTGCGAGACGATCTTCGGCAGCACGGAGGAAACAGGCACCTATCACATCCGCGTGACGGATGAGCGAGACGGCGGGCGCGTGGATGAATACGACTGCCCACGCGGTGCAGACGAGCAGGGCTATGGCAATTCGCCTGTATATGCGCTGAGTGAACCGTCGATGTACGGCGACGAGCCGTGGTATGCGGCGGCGGAGCAGGACTGGGACGATTGCCGCAACGGGGTCGTTGCGGAGATTTCTTATGGGGAAGATGCGATCGCGTTCATTCCGCCCTGGGGAGCAATGAAACCGGATGCAGAGTACGAGCATCCGGGCGGCAATGTGCTGCGGCTGACGCGAAACGGCGAGACTACCTATTATAAAAGCAGTACGACACACGCGGCGCAGCTCCTGTTCGGCTATGCGCAGGACGCGGTGATGAAAGAACTATATGACCTGCACGTTCCTGGTACGGAGACGGACTACGAGAATATCGCAAACGAGTTCTGTGCGCAGTTCGCCGCCGGTCTGAACGCCGCGCCGCGCTGGTTCAGCGGGAAACCAGATGACGCGGCGGCAGCGGTGAAGGAGCGCGTGTTCGACGCGTATTACGGAACGGACTACCCGAATTTCTGCTTCGGCTTTGGCGTGATGATGCGCTTTGATGACCCGGAGTCCTCACAGCGCTATCAATGGGAGGCCGGCAGCGGCATGATCGAGCCGACGGGCGAAGGCGAGTACGGCGATTATTATGGCTGGGGTATGGCCGCGGACGCGTGCCGGGATGAAGCGGGAAACTGGTACATTGACGGCACATGGACGGGCGGCGGCGCGGTCTGGCTGCCGCAGATCGGCCGTAGTCTGGATTCCGGTCAGCAGGAGGCGACGGCGGCGCAGCTTGTGGAGTGCTGGCTTCTGTCGGCGGGCGAGTCGCACGAGTGGCGGCTTCCCAATATGATCTATAACCGCCCGAGCGCCGAGCTGCGCGAGGCGCTTGCCAGTCTTGCACCCGAACAGGCGGCGGAATTGGAAAAGGGCCTGCGCGAGGTGTGGGACGATCCGCTGCACGCCGATATGTTTCCGGGCGGCTATGACGCCAAGCTCAGCGCGGACTGAGCACGCTGGCAATCATTGCATTTGCAATCCGGCGGCAAAAACGGTAGAATACCGCCTGTCTTGATCGAGGCGCATTCCAGAATCGAGGAGGACTTGACGCCATGTTTAACTGCGGCAATTTTGATTGTGGCACGCTCTTTACGATGCTGTGCCAGCTGTTTAGCGGCTGCTTCAACTGATAGCAGTGCAAATGCACGGTGGGGAGGGTGCTTTGCGCCCTCTCCGCCTGTCTATTTTGCACAGTCTAACAAACAAATTGTGGAAAAATCAAAAAGTTTGAAAAAAGGTGTTGACAAAAGGGCGGGTAGGTGCTAAGATAACACCTGTTCCGCGAATGGAGCGTGCACCTTGTAAATTAAACAACGAAACTTTGACAAGCACCAGATGAAAAACTGTGCAATATGTACAGTGGCTTGCGAGGAGGACGGTTAAGTCAATTACGTCTGAATCGTAAGGATAAAAAGTTTTAAGCTATGACAAATAGCTCGATAAAGATTTAAGAAGCCTCGGCTTTTTAGATACCATTTTATTGAGAGTTTGATCCTGGCTCAGGACGAACGCTGGCGGCGTGCTTAACACATGCAAGTCGAACGAAAAGAGGGAAAGAGCTTGCTCTTTCCGGAATTGAGTGGCAAACGGGTGAGTAACACGTAAACAACCTGCCTTCAGGATGGGGACAACAGACGGAAACGACTGCTAATACCGAATAAGTTCCAAGGGCCGCATGGCCCATGGAAGAA
>OHFD01000430.1_pt1:0-2500 | contig 14693 bp, 6 predicted proteins | sample 1567451 | NCBI WGS metagenome assembly OHFD01 (sample SAMEA3879588, study PRJEB24766) | human gut metagenome | biome: human-associated habitat; feature: feces | place: USA | collected 1985/1987 | reverse complement strand
GCGAGTCTTAAGAGGGCGCAAGTCAGGAAGCGTAGACCCGAAACCACAGTGATCTACCCATGTCCAGGTTGAAACACAGGTAAAAATGTGTGGAGGACCGAACCTATATCCGTTGAAAAGGGTTAGGATGAGGTGTGGGTAGGGGTGAAATTCCAATCGAACGTGGAGATAGCTGGTTCTCCCCGAAATAGCTTTAGGGCTAGCCTCAGGGAAAAGATTGCAGGCGGTAGAGCACTGATCAGGAGAGGGACCTACCCGGTTACCAAACCCAGTCAAACTCCGAATGGCTGCAATCATACCTGGGAGTCAGACTGCGACTAATAAGGGCCGCAGTCAAAAGGGAAACAGCCCAGACCATCAGCTAAGGTCCCCAATGCCGTGCTAAGTGGCGAAGGATGTGGCATTTCATAAACAACCAGGATGTTGGCTCAGAAGCAGCCACCATTTAAAGAGTGCGTAATAGCTCACTGGTCGAGAGACGCTGCGCCGAAAATGTCCGGGGCTCAAGCACGGAACCGAAGCTATGGCATGATAGCAATATCATGGGTAGGGGAGCGTTCTTATAAGGAAGAAGCATGACCGGAAGGACATGTGGACGAATAAGAAGTGAGAATGCCGGTATGAGTATCGAAAAGAAAGGTGAGAATCCTTTCCACCGAAAGCCCGAGGGTTCCTGAGCAACGATCGTCGACTCAGGGTAAGTCGGGACCTAAGCCGAGGCGAGAAGCGTAGGCGATGGACAACAGGTTGAAATTCCTGTACCGGATCAAGTCGATTGAGCGAAGGAGCGACGCAGGAGGGCACATGATCGCGCGGCTGGAAGAGCGCGTCCAAGTGCGTATGTTGCTGCAGAGGAAAACCCCTGCGGCTAAAAGCAGAGACATGATGGGGAGTTAAAGGAAACTTTGACGAACTCATGGATCCCACACTGCCAAGAAAAACTTCTAGCGAGACAAGATCCGCCCGTACCGTAAACCGACACAGGTAGGCGGGGAGAGAATCCTAAGGTGCGCGGGAAAACCCTCGTTAAGGAACTCGGCAAATTGCATCCGTAACCTAGGGAGAAGGATGGCCCCCGGTCAGTGAAGAGCAGAAACGCTCAGAGCTAAAAGGGGCGGCAGAAAAGAGGCCCAAGCAACTGTTTACCAAAAACACAGGTGCCTGCGAAAGCGAAAGCTGAAGTATAGGTGCTGACGCCTGCCCGGTGCCGGAAGGTTAAGGAGAGAAGTTAGCGAAAGCGAAGCATCGAACTGAAGCCCCGGTGAACGGCGGCCGTAACTATAACGGTCCTAAGGTAGCGAAATTCCTTGTCGGGTAAGTTCCGACCCGCATGAAAGGCGTAATGATTTGGGCACTGTCTCAACGAGGGGCCCGGTGAAATTGAAATACCTGTGAAGATGCAGGTTACCCGCGACTGGACAGAAAGACCCCATGGAGCTTCACTGCAGCTTGAGATTGAATCCCGGTGACAGATGCACAGGATAGGTGGGAGGCGTCGAAGCATTGCCCTAGGGCGGTGCGGAGCCGATGTTGGGATACCACCCTTCTGTTGCTGAGATTCTAACGCGAGGAGTAACGACCCTGCGGACCCTCTCAGGCAGGCGGTTTGACTGGGGCGGTCGCCTCCGAAAGAGTAACGGAGGCGCCCAAAGGTTCCCTCAGGCCGGACAGAAACCGGCCGAAGAGTGCAAAGGCAGAAGGGAGCTTGACTGCGAGACCAACAAGTCGAGCAGGGACGAAAGTCGGGCTTAGTGATCCGGTGGTACTGAGTGGAAAGGCCATCGCTCAACGGATAAAAGCTACCCTGGGGATAACAGGCTAATCTCTCCCAAGAGTTCATATCGACGGGGAGGTTTGGCACCTCGATGTCGGCTCATCACATCCTGGGGCTGGAGTAGGTCCCAAGGGTTGGGCTGTTCGCCCATTAAAGTGGTACGCGAGCTGGGTTCAAAACGTCGTGAGACAGTTTGGTTCATATCCATCGCGGGCGCAAGAAGTTTGAGAGGAGCTGCTCCTAGTACGAGAGGACCGGAGTGGACGGATCAACGGTGTCCCAGTTGTCACGCCAGTGGCACGGCTGGAAAGCCGCATCCGGGAAGGATAAACGCTGAAAGCATCTAAGCGCGAAGCCAACCTCAAGATGAGACTTCTCATCAGCAATGAGTAAGACCCCTTACAGACGATGAGGTAGATAGGTTATGAGTGGAAGAGCCGCAAGGCTTGGAGCGACATAAAACTAATAGGTCGAGGTCTTAACTTAGGAACACCGAGACAAGCGAATAACTTCAGGACTTCTTCTATATGGTTTTGAGAGAACAGGCTCTCAGAGAAACAGTGGCGACAGCTGTGAGGATCACCCGTATCCATGCCGAACACGGAAGTTAAGCTCACAAACGCCGAAAGTACTTGGCCGGAAGCGGCCCGGGAGGATAGGAAGCTGCTGATAAAGGAAAAGACACTTACAAATGTAGGTGTCTTTTTTCATATGCCGGAGCTTCCT
>OHFD01000396.1_pt1 | contig 15438 bp, 10 predicted proteins | sample 1567451 | NCBI WGS metagenome assembly OHFD01 (sample SAMEA3879588, study PRJEB24766) | human gut metagenome | biome: human-associated habitat; feature: feces | place: USA | collected 1985/1987 | reverse complement strand
TGCTGAAAGTACTTGGCTGGACACGGCCCGGGAGGATAAGTCGCTGCCGGATTCCTATTAGCCCTTGATTCGCGAGAGTCAAGGGCGTTTTTTTGTCGTTGGGGGAAAAGAGAAAATCCCCCGCGCGAACGATTGGGCGCAGGGGATGCGGCTGCCTTTTCCTATGATATTGGTCTTTTCCGCGGCTTCCAGAGGGCAATGGAATCAGACGAAGTCTGCGGTCGCCCTCTGGACTCCTTCGCCTCCCATGTTACAATGGGAAAGAAGAGGCTTGGGGAACGGATGACGGATCAGCACGCGGGCATAGTGTGCAGTTGTCACCAACTCAATCGCGCGAAAGGGTCAAGGGAGGGGACTTCGTCCCATTTCATTCTCCCTTGCAGGGTGCAGGGGCAGCGCCCCTGCTGGGGTCAAGGGGCAAAGCCCCTTGGGTCTTCCAACGCCCTTGTCACCCGAACGGCGGCGGGGGGAATAGCGGTAAATCCGGACAAGTCGGCGCAGGGCTTCCGCACGCTTCCCATCGCGTCATGTAGGCTTCGACGAGCAGCTCAATCGTGCAATCAAACACAGGGGGACGGCAGCCATCCGCACACACAGGCGCGCCGCCGTCAATCAGCCGAACGCACGGAAGCACCATCATCTGGTTGCGCCAGCATTCCGCCTGCACACAGCGAATCGGCAGCGCAACATCCGTTGTCAGCACACTTTCGCCGCGCAAAACCTGCCCGCACTCCGCCTGCACTTGGCAAACAACCGGAATATTCACCCGCAGAAGGCACGGCGCGGGTCGAGACGGTCGGCATCCGCGGCAGCCGCACGGGCGCGGTTCTTGGTACGGCGCAATCTCCCAATCCGCGTCACCGCACGCCGTAACGCCGACGAGCTGCAGCCGCCCGTTCGCATCCTCCGGCAAACCGCCGACGTACAGCGCCACACACGCGCGGCGCTGCCACTCCCGCCCGCTGGCGAGGATTCGCGGCAATAAAACGCCCTTCTGCATCGGCGGACAAGACGGGCAAGCGGGGGTCGGCGGGCAAGGCGGTCTGGACGGGCAAGGCACTTGCGGCGGCATGGGACGGCAGCAATTCGGACGCTGATTCATGGCGATTCCTCCCATCGTGTGAGCTGTTCACTCCCAGCATATGCGCGGCGGGAAAATCGGGCACAAAAAAACCCGGCACGAAGCCGGGAATTTTGCGATTAGTTCAGGGATTCGGTCTCGTTCTCGATGGTCACATCTTCCACCGAGCGAATCGCCCAGCGCGCAACAACCATCGTCTGGTCGCCCTTGCCGACGCTCAGGGTGATGGTGTCGTCCTTGATGCTCTCGATGGTGGCGTAGATGCCGCCGATGGTGCACACGCGGTCGCCCTTCTTCAGGGACGCGAGCATGTCCTGCTCCTTCTTGCGGCGCTTCTTCTCCGGGCGAATCATCATGAAGTACATCAGGACGAAAACCAGCAGCAGCGGCAGAAGGCTGAAGAGAATACCGACAATGCCGCCAGCGGCCGAATCCGTGGTGACGGCGGCAGGGTCGGCCGCACCGGTGGTGGTGGTGGTTTCCGCAACGGCGGTGGCGATGCCCAAAAGCTTGGTCAGAAATTCCATGCGAATTAGCTCCTTTCAGTAATCCGGAATACTCTATCTATTGTAGCATATTTTTTCGCGCTTCACAAGAGGGGAAAACGGCCTTTTGCGCCATTCACAGAAATTTTGCATGACGGCATCAAGCATTTTTCCGCGAAGCTGCGCTTTCAGGCGCAAATTTGCATCTTTCAGGCACGGAATTGTAAAACTTGCGCATATTCGCTTGCAACAGGTGTTTTTTTTGATATAATGGTAATGGAATGCTGAAAAGCGCACAACCGAATGTCAAGGAGGCTGACGAATGAAGAAGCTGCTTGCGATTCTGCTGACGCTGGCGATGCTGGTGCCGATGTGTGGTTTTGCGGAGGAAAGTGCGCCCCAAGCGACAAGGACAGTCATTTTCCTGAAAGACTTCAATGCGAAGGTGCTGGGGGCGGACATCGACGAAGCGGAGGAAAAAGCCGTAAATGACTTTCTGGATGCCCTGCGGGTGATAGTCTATCAGCAGGGGACAACGTCAGCCGCCTATGAGGTGACGCTGAACGACCAGCCTATTGTCGATTATGCCGTGCAGTTCAGCGGCGCGGATGTCTATGTCAGCAGTGACCTGCTGGGCGAGACGCTGTATCTGAACCTCGACGAGGACATGCAGCATTTCGGGGAGCTGGTGTACCGCCAGCAGCTCAGCCAGCGCGGTCTTACGGCGGAAGTCATCAACGAGACGGTATCCTCTGGGTACTACGCGGAGCAGATTGCGCAGGTGGGACAGATGGGCGCAATGACGGCGAAGGTACTCAAAAATCCCCTCTTCACGGAAAACGTGCAGGCGGAAGAAGTGCTGAATAGCCTTGCGGCGATTGACTTTACGGAGATGCAGCGCCGCTTGGCGGAATATCAGCCGTCCATGACGATTGACCCTGTGACGGAGCAGCTCGAAGGCTGTGACCCGGCGATACAGGTGTGTACGTTCACGCTGACGAACGAACAGCTGGTCAATCGGCTGGCGATTCTGCTGGAAACGGCGATGCAAGTGCCTGTCGTCCAGAACTTCGCGGATTTGGCGGCGGATTATGACAATCTGATGCAGTTCATGTCGCAGACGACGACGGAAGAGTATGTGCCGCAGGAAATCGACTGGGCGGCGCAGGTACGTCAGCAGACGATGCTGTACAGCGACGCGCAGGTGACGATGTACACGGATGCGCAGGGGCAGCTTGTCAAGCTGATTGTGAACTATTCCGCGCTCCCGGACTGGGCGGAAAGAATGTCCGAGGTGGAGCCGACCGAGGGAATCCTGAAGCCCGTCACGTTCACGATGAACCGGAACACGCTGGCGGACGGCTTGCAGTACGACTGGACGCTGGAAAAGGAAGAGAACAGCACGACGGGACGCCTCACCATCGGTGAAAAGAATGCCGAACTGGTGCTTATGCCGGATGACCAGACGCAGACGACGATTTCGCTGACGGTTGAGCCGAACCGCAGGGGCGGGAGGGTCGATGTAGAAGTGCGCACGACCTCCGAAGCGAACGGGACGGACAGCGGCATACAATTCGGCGTGTTTACGTCTGGTTCGAGCAGCAGTGTATATCGGGAGTCGAGAATTCGGCTCTTGTCTGGCGGTGAAGTCGGCTTGACCATCTACACGACGACCTTTTCGTGCAAACCGCGCCCCCTGCTGTCCGACGGCGACGTGCTGGACTTGGGCGAAATCAGCAGCGCGCGCTTCAACGCCTACATGCTGACCTTGGCGACGAGCATTTCGAAGATTCTGCCGCGCATCCTGATGAATCTGCCGAACAGCGTGCGGCAGCTCATGGACGGTACGACGACGCTGCCGAGCAGCACCATCATTTTGGATAACGCCGACTAACATCAACCGAAAGCATCACTGCCCCGCAGTGTTCGCTATAAAGAAAAAGGAAAACCAAATAACAAGGAGGAAAACCCATGAAAAAACTGCTTGCGGTACTGCTCAGCATCATGATGCTGGCGATGCCCCTGACCTCGATGGCGGAAAACAGCGTGTGGGACAATGCCGCGCGTCAGGAAACCACCATCACCATCCACGACCTGAACGCTGACCTCGTGGCGGCGCTGGGCGGGGATGACACCGCGATGGCTGCCATCAACGACCTGCTGGCGGCGCTGTCCCTGACCGGCTATCAGCAGGGCGACGAAGCTGGCTTTGACCTCAACCTGAGCGGCAAGAGCGTGCTGGGTATGGCATCGCTGACGACTGCTGCGGAAGAAAACCAGCTGATGTATGTGTCCAGCGCGCTGCTGGGCGGCGTGATTGCTGTGAACAGCAAGGACGTGGAAGCCATCAAGGAAAAAGCCCTCCGCGCGACGATGAAGATGTCCGGTCAGAGCGACGAGGAGATCGACAAGGCGATTGAAGAATCGAAGGAACAGCTGAGCGGCAATGCGGAATACACCGCCCTGATGGAAGCAGCGGCGAATCTGAGCAGCATGACGGAAGAGCAGCTCGTGGAAGAACTGACGCAGGCGGACACCACGGCGTTCATGACCATGATGAACGAAATACTGTCCGGTGCAGAAATGGCAGAAGTGACCGAGCAGCCCGGCGACTGCGACGCGGCGAAGAACTACGTCAAAGTCACCGTTCCGCCGGAAAAGCTGGCCGAGATGACGAAAGCCCTGCTGGAAATGATCCACAGCTTTCCGAGCATCGGCGCCTACATGGATGCGCTTTTTTCCGCTGCTGACACGAGCTGGGACGACCTGCTGAAAGAGCTTGATGAAGCAGATCTCTATGCGGATGACATCGTTTACGAATACTGGATGACTGAAGCAGGCGAGCTGGTTCGCATGACGGCTTCGGTGAAGATCAACAACGGCGGCGAAGAACCCTTGCCGATGTCCTTCACTGCGACCCGCAACACGGCGGACGGCGTGGCGACGTGGCTTGTGACCATCAAGAGCGCGGAAGATACCGCGGCGACGCTGACCTTCGCAGGCGACTTGGAGAACTTCACGGCGAACCTGACCGCCTATGCTGGCGAAGACTCCGTTGAAATCAACGTCAGCGGCAAGGGCATCGGCACGGACAGCAGCGTTGTTGATGTGGAAATCAAGGAAACGGTGGACGGTGTCGAGCAGGGCTTCGGCGTTGTGGTGACGACCGCTACGACGATGGACGGCGAACAGGGCGTCCGCAAGGTGGATGTGCTGGTGCGCTTCATGGGTCTGGACGTTGTGACCATCACGGCGGAAACCCGCACCTGCGACGCGAAGGACACGCTGGACGTGAGCAAGGCGCAGGATTTGGGCGCGATGACGGACAGTGAGTTCCAGACGTGGTTCGTCAAGGTGATGAACAACCTGCAGAACCTGCCCATGACCCTGCTGATGAGTCTGCCGGAGAGCATGCTGACCCTGCTGATGGGCGGCAGCAACTGATACGATTTCCTGCATTTGGCTGTGCCATCTGCTTGCGCCTTTCCCGCGCTGGCGTTTGCGTTAGCCAGAACGAATCATTTGCGGTGCATCTCGGCGTATTCTCATTTGGAAATAGTATCCGCATGGGAGGCTGGCTGAAAAAGTCAGCCTTCTTTTTCATTGCCGGAACATGCTGATTTTCGACCAGAAAAGCAATCCAATTGTAAAAATATGCGCGGAATGGTTGACAAGTCGGGCGGATTGCTTTACCATAGTACATGGATTATTCTGTGACTTTACTCCGCACGGCTTGCGGATGATTCAGATGGAGGAACAGGCAAGATGAGGATGCTTGGCAAGCGATTTCTGTCACTCCTGCTCACGCTGGGAATGCTGCTGATGCTGCTTCCCGCGGCTGCGGCATCGGAGCTGACGATGCTGCAAGTGGATTTTCTGGGCATGTATGCCACAAGCGCGGGAACGTATGAATCCCGGAAATTCACGGGCGATTTTACCGTCATGCAGAACGGGGCGGCGGTCGGCACGATTCGCCTGACCGACTTCGGCAGCGACCCGATTTCCGTTCCCGGTACGGGCAATGTGCAGCTTGTCCCGGTGGCGGAAACGATGCCGGAGGACGCCATTATGGCGGCGAGCTACACCGTGTCAATTGTCGATGGACGGCTGAACAAAGCGGTCATTGCTGTGCTGACGGACACGGGTCTGTTCACCGTGCACACGGAGAGCAGCTCCTCTTTTGACCTGATTAACGAGCGCGGCGAGACGATTCTCTCCTTCGACACCGACAGCCGGGGCGACTATGCCCTGCCGGCGGCGATTCATACGGGGCTGTACACCCTGCGCATGACGAAGGCTTCGCTGGCCATTGAAAGCTGGCGCGACAAGATTATCAACATCGAGCGCTACACAGGTGCGGATTCCGTGACGAAGGTGAATGCTTCCTATTACTATGTGCCGCCGACGATGGCGCCGACCGCCACGCCTGAACCCACGCCTACGCCGACGCCCACCCTGACACCTACACCGACCCCGACGGCAACGCCTACGCCAACGGCAACACCTACGCCGACCCCGACGGCTACCCCGACCTTAGCGCCGACGGAAGCGCCGACCGAGAATCCGACGGAGGAACCGACGGAGAAACCCACGGAAGCGCCGACGCCAACCCCGACGGCTACCCCGACCCCGAGCCCGACGCCCACGCCGAGCCCGACGCCTACGCCTACGCCGACCCCCACCCCTGAACCCGTGGACGGCACGCTGACGATGCTCATGCGCGGCGTGAACGCGGCAGTGGCGTACCAGATTGTCAGCGAGGACGGCAAAACGACCCGCACGGGCTACCTGACTGATGGCGAGACGGTGGAGGAAGCCGACCTCTTCCACGGGACATACGCCGTCACGGTGACGCTGCCGGAAGGCACGCTGCTGACGGGTGTAAACGGCTGGCCGAACCTGCAGAAGGGTCAGGCACAGTGGCTGGTGAACATTCAGGCGATGCAGACCAGCCGCTATGAACTGGATCTGACGCTCAGCGGCGGCATGACCGGCAGCATCGACGATCTGTCTGCCCCGGCGGAAGTGACGATTTCCGGCCAGCGGATGAGCGAACAGATGACGGTCAGCGGCGCGTTTGCGCTGAACGACCTGTATCCTGATACTTATCAGATTACGGCAGCCCTGCCGCGCGGCTTGTATGACACCGAGGGCTGGACGCTCAGCACGACCGATACGGGCGTGACGGCGAGCATTCTGGTGGAAATCGGCGCGGGCGAAACCGTTGTGCTGCCGGCGCTGGCGAACCATGCCACCGGCGACGCTTCCGGCGTGGTGCTGGGGCTGGACGGTCAGCCGATGAGCGGCGTGCAGGTGCAGCTGGTCAATCAGGCGGGCGAAGTCGCGGCGGAAGCGGTGACGGATGAAAACGGCGCTTGGCAGGCGGAGTTCCTCGAATACGGGACGTACGTCGTCCGCTATGACGCGGGCGTGACCCTTGCCAACGGCGCGCTCGTCATTAGCGACGAACCCGCGACTGTGACCGCGAAGGCGGCGAATCCGGCGGCGCTGACCATCCACGCCTTCCGCGACAACGATAACAACGGTTCACGCGGGAAGTACGAGGAAGGCGTGTCCGGCGCGACGATGAGCCTCATCACCGAAGTCAACGGCGTGGAGGTTGTTGTGGCATCCGGCGAAACGGACAAGAACGGCGAAGTGTCGCTGGCTGTGCCGGCGGGGACGTACGTCCTGCGCAGCGAGCTGCCCGCGGGCTTCGGCCATGGTGCGCACGGCAAAAATGTCAGCGCAAACATGTCCATCATGGATGAAACGACCGAACAAGTGCAAAGCAGCGTGCCGCTGACCCTCGAAGCCGGTTCTGTGACCGACGTGGGCGTCGGCGTGATGACGATGGCGGCGCTGCAGGGTCTTGTATGGCTGGATGAAAACGACGACGGCGTGTATCAGGACGGTGAACCCGGTCAAGCGGGCATCAAAATCCGCGCCGTCGGCGTGAAAAACGGCTTGGTGTACGAAACCGAGAGCGGCGAGGACGGCAAATTCTACATCGGTCAAATGCGCTACGGCACATACAATGTTGAATACAGCCTGCCGGACGGCTTGGTGTTTGCGCGCTACAGCCAGACGGGCGGTAATCGCCGCTCCATCATCACCAGCGAATTCAAGCGCTCCGAAACGGATCAGGTGATTCTTGAACGCGGTGACTTGGAGGAAGTCCTCCTTGGCGTGATGAAGGGCTCTGACATCAACGGCATCTGCTTCCTGGATGAAAACAACAACGGCGTGTACGACGAGGGCGAAAAGACGCTGGAAGGCGTGAAGGTCGTCCTGTATCGTCAGGCCATTGGCAAGGAGCTGCTGAACACCGTCTCCGACGAGAACGGGTGCTTCACCTTCGCCAACATCCGCGGCAGCACGTTCCGCGTCAAAGCGACGATTCCGCAGGGCTATGTGTACACCATTGCGGGCGATGGCGAGTACGGCAACCTGTTCGCGCCCGGCACTGACCGCCGCGAGTACACGATTTCCGACGTGGTGCTGGAGAATGACAGCGAGATGACGATGGCCATCGGCGCGATTACTTACGGCAGCATCTCCGGCACGGTGTATCTGGATGACGACTTCTCCGGCAGCCAGATGGACGCGGAAAAGATGGTCAACAACTTCACCGTCACCCTGACGGATGAAAACGGCAATACCCGCACGGCGAAAACGAACCGCAGCGGCGTGTATACCTTCGATGACCTTGCGCCGGGGCAGTACACCGTGAGCGCGACCGCGAACCACGGCTTGGCGTTCACACGCACGGGCGACGGCAATATCCTCCGCAACCTCTCCGGCGGCGCGGGCGAAAGCGAACCGGTGGCGCTCAAAATGGGCGCGGATTTGACGGGGCTTGATATCGGCATGATTACCCCCGGCCATGTGTCCGGCGTGGTGTTTGCCGACAAGAACGACAATGGCCTGCGCGACGCGGATGAAGGCGGCTTGCTCGGCGCGGTGGTTCACCTGATGGACGAAACCGGCGACGTGGCGACCCGCACCATCGGCGCGGATGGCAGTTTCCTGTTTGACGCGGTGCTGCCCGGAACGTACCGCCTGCGCTACGAGCTGCCGGGCGACGGCGTGTTTGCTCCCCTGACGGACGGCGGCAACACCATCGCGCCGGATTCCGACGGCACGACGGATTCCTTTACCATCAGCGTGGGCGAAGAAGTCACCGCGCCCCTGTGCGGCGCACTGGCTCTGGGCGACATTGAAGGCATGGTGTTTGCCGATCACAATGGCAACGGCGCGCAGGATGCAAACGAAGCGGCGCTTGCCGGCGTGACGCTGATTCTGACCCCCTCCCGCGAGGATTTGACGGAGCAGACCGTCCTCACCGATGCGACGGGCGCGTACAGCTTCACCGGGCTGCGGCCGGACGCCTACACGCTGACCCTGCGCTTCCCGGAGGGCATGGTGCTCTCCAAGCTGGACGGCAATGTGACCCTGCCGCTGATGCACGGGTTGAACGAGCAGCAGGTGAACATCGAAATCGGGCTGGGAGAGGAATGGCTGAATCAGGCGCTTGGCGGCGTGATTCCGTCGAAGATGTCCGGTCAGGTTTGGGTGGATGAGAATGACAACGGCCGCATGGACGCGGGCGAAATCACCCCGGAAAACGAGACGCTGACCCTGCTGGATGAAACCGGCGCGGTGTTTGCGCAGGTGCAGACCGATGCAGATGGGCGGTTCGCCATCGACGGCATTGCCCCCGGCGTGTACAGCCTTGCCTACGACCTCAAGGAAGGTACGCAGGCGGCGCGTCTGGGCGACAGCACCTTCACCACCGAGGGCAGTCAGCTCGTCATGACCGAAATTGAAATTAGCGAAAACAACAACTATACTGCTCCGATGCTGGGCTTGAAGATTGACACAAGCATCGGCGGCATGGTCTGGTGCGACAACGCGGGCGAGATTGCGCCCCTGTCCGGCGCGGAGGTTATCTTGCTGGACGAAAAGGGCAGCGAACTGCAAAACGCGACGACGGGCGAGGACGGCATCTACCGCTTTGACGGCTTGATGCCGGGCAACTACCGTCTACGTGTGACGCTCCCGAACGGCTACGTCGTCGTAGAAAAGGACGACACGCGCCTCAAGGACGGGCAGAACATCAGCGTGATGACGACCTACACCGCCCGCGAGGGAGAGAGCGACCTGATTGCCCTGCGCATGAGCCAGCATCAGCTGGAGCAGAACATCGGCGCGGTGCAGCCGGGCACGCTGGGCGACTTCTGCTGGCTTGACCTGAACGGCAACGGCCTGCAGGACGCGGGCGAACTCGGTCTGGGCGACATGCGCATCGAGCTGTGGCGCAACGACCAGCTCGTCGCGGAAACGACGACCGACGCGTACGGTTACTACACTTTCGAGAACCTGTATCCCGGCGTGTACACGCTCAAGCCCATCTACCCGACGGAAGTTGTGCCGACGCGTATGCGCACGGATATTCCGCTGATTGCGTCGATTCTGGGCGAAAACGGCGAATCGAACCCGGTGCAGGTGACCTCCGCCAGTACGACCTACACGGCGGATTTGGGCTTCGTGCTGGTTGATGACGACGTGCTGCCGGCAAACTACGGCATCGGCGAAAAGCAAGACTGGACGAAGAAGTAAGGGACAATGCGGAATTGCGCATCCGCGGATGGCGGGGTGCTGCGGGGGCGAAAGCTCTCGCGGTGCCCCGTTTTTTGTGAAGGGGGAGGGAGGCAAAGTCCGCTTTTACGGAAAGAATCAACTGTTTGTTTTGGTGAGAATTGAAAAGTAAATAAAAGTTACTTCACTCGCATTTTCTGAATGAAAATGGAAGCTGCTTCATTCTGAAATCCCAAATCCGCGCGAATCAACCGTTTTTCTGCGCGAAAGCGTATTGCAAAAGCGGCTTCCATTTGGTATCATAAATGTTACCAGATGTGGCTGTTCAATATGGAAAGAAATCAGCCGAATCATGCTGGAAATGAAAGGACGGAAACAAATATGAAGAAACTCCTTGCTCTCCTGATGGCGCTCATGATGTGCTGCACTGCCTTTGCGTTCGCGGAGGAAGAAGCGGAAGTGCCGGCAGTTGAAATGAATGTCAGCTTCGAGGCGCAGACGGTTGCGCTGGGTGAAACGGGTCTGACGATGCAGATTCCGGCGGACTGGGCGGTTCAGGAAGTCCCCGCAGGCACGGAAAACGCCGAGAACATCCTGCTCTTCGCTGTCAACGCCGACCAGACGGTCAGCATTACGGCGCAGCTGTCCGCGATGAGCTTTGAAACGCTGCTGCAAGGCATTCAGGATGCGGGCGCGACGGAAGAAATGCTCGCTGAGCTGTATGTCAACGAAAACTATTGCCTGATGTACACCCCCGGCGACACCGTGCTGGCGCTGTACACCTTCCTTGATGACGAGACGGTTCTCGCTGTGACGTTCCAGGTCGCCAGCAAGGAAGTGGGCGACGCGCTGGAAAACATGCCGCTGGAGATCTTCGGCAGCTTGGCGGCAGCGGAGTAATTCACTTCGTTACCACGATGCAGGACGAATGAGCGTCCTGCATTTTTTGTGCGCAAAAATGAACAGGGACTTGCAGAAAAACTTGATAAATGCAACAACTTGGACGAAAATATTCAAAATACACGAGAAAAACATAAAAAAAACACAGTTTGTGCAACAAAACACTTGATTTTCTCCATACAGTGTTGCATAATAAAGCATCGACGCGGTGAAACCGGTTGGTTTTGCGTGTCGATGAACAAGAAACGCAGGCAGACGCGGCAGCGCCCCTGCCGGGAAGGTGGAGCGGATGAATTCCAAGATGCTGTTTTATATCCTCAAGCGCGTGCTGCTGGCGCTGCTGACCATCTGGATTGTCATCACGGTAACGTTCTTCGTGATGCACTCGATTCCGGGTGGACCGTTCGCAAGTGAAAAGGCAATTTCCGCGGAAGCGCAGGCGGCGCTGGAGGCCAAGTACGGGCTGGACAAGCCACTGGGCGAACAGTATGTGACATATCTGCGCGACGTGGTGACGAAGCTGGACTTCGGGCCGAGCCTGAAGCAGCGCGGCCGTCAGGTCATTGACATTATTCTGGATGGCATGAAGACCTCCGCGAAGCTTGGTCTGATTGCGGCGTTCAGCGCGGCGATTGCCGGCATCGTCCTCGGCGCGCTGGCGGCGCTGCGGCGCAACACCGTGCTGGATAAGATTATCATGGTGATTACGACCGCGTTCGTGTCCATGCCGTCGTTCATTATGGGGTCGTTCCTGCTGATAGTGTTCTCAGTCAAGTTAGGCTGGGTACCCGCGAACGGCGCGACGGCGGAAGGCTTGATCCTCCCGATTATCACCCTTGCGCTCTACCCGATGAGCTACATCACGCGCCTGACGCGCTCCTCCATGCTCGACGTGCTGGGGCAGGATTACATCCGCACCGCGCGCGCCAAGGGCGTTTCGGGCAAGAAAATTATCTTCGGTCACGCGCTGAAGAACTCGCTGATTCCGGTTATCACCTATTTCGGCCCGATGCTGGCGTTCATCGTCACCGGTTCGATGGTCGTCGAGCAGATTTTTGCCGTGCCGGGCATCGGCCGCCAGTTCGTATCCAGCATCACCAACCGCGACTACACCATGATTATGGGGACGACCATTTTCCTCGCCTCTTTAATCGTGATTATGAATCTGATCAGCGACCTGCTCTACAAGGTGGTTGATCCGCGCATTGATTACGAATAAGGAGGCATCTGCACCATGATGATGAACAAGAAAAAGCCCTTTAGCCTGCATCTGGATGTGGATTCCTTCATGCCCGCGACGGCGGAGGAAAAGGAAGTCATCTCCCGGATGCGGCCGTCCTCGACCTTTTTCCGCGATGGCGTGAAGCGCCTGCTGAAGAACAAGGTCGCGACCATCAGTCTGATTCTGATTGTGCTGATTACGCTGTCCTCCATCATCATCCCGATGTTCTGGCCGTATTCGTATGACCAGATGCTAGGACAGACGAAGGGTCGCCCGATGGACAACAGCTACAACAACCTCGCGCCGTTCCAGTACGGCAAGACGGAACTGAAGAAAATCGACAAAGGGGAATCTGTTTTCCCGCACATCTTCGGCACGGATGCGCACGGACGCGACTACTTCATCCGTGTCGTCTACGGGACGCGCATTTCCCTCGCCGTCGGCTTCTTCGCCAGCATCATCGTGCTGGTGATTGGCATGATGATTGGCGCAGTCGCGGGATATTTCGGCGGCAGGGTGGACTTGTTCATCATGCGAATCGTCGATATTATCTACTCATTGCCAGATATGCTGGTTATCATCCTGCTGTCGGTCGTGCTGGGGCAGGTGCTGCATGTGGAAGGCACCATCTTAGAGAAAATCGGCTCGAACATCATCAGCATGTTCATCGTCTTTGGCCTGCTCTATTGGGTGGGCATGGCGCGCCTGATTCGCGGTCAGATTCTGTCCCTCCGTGAGCAGGAGTACGTGCTGTCGGCGCAGGCGACGGGCGCGAAGGCGCGGTGGATTATCCGCAAGCACCTTCTGCCGAACTGCATCAGCGTCGTGATTATTTCGACCGCGCTGCAAATTCCGAACGCGATTTTCACCGAAAGCTTCCTGTCCTTCCTGGGTCTGGGCGTCAACGCGCCGATGCCCTCGCTGGGCTCGCTGGCTTCTGACGCGCTCAACGGCATCTATTCCTACACCTATCGCCTGATTATCCCCGCCGTGGTCATCTGCCTCATCGTGCTGAGCCTGAACCTGTTCGGCGACGGCCTGCGCGACGCATTTGACCCGAAGCTGAATGCGTGATGAAAGGAGCTGGACAAAATGGCATTGCTGGAAGTCAATGACCTGCATACATCCTTCTTCACCGACGCGGGCGAAGTCAAGGCGGTGGATGGCGTTTCGTTCCGCCTTGACCACGGCAAGGTGCTGGGCATCGTGGGCGAAAGCGGTTCGGGCAAGAGCGTCACGGCGTATTCCATCATGCAGATTCTTGCGCCGACGGGCAAAATCGTCAGCGGCAGCGTGAAATTTGACGGGCAGGAGCTGGTCGGCGCGGACGAGAAGCTGCTGCGCTCCGTGCGTGGCAATCGCATCTCGATTATCTTCCAGGACCCGATGACGTCCCTGAACCCGACCTACACCATCGGCCGGCAGCTGATGGAAGCAATTCTGCTGCACACCGACCGCAACCGCCATCAGGCGCGCGAACGCGCAGTGGAGATGCTGAAGCTGGTCAACGTCAACGAACCGGAAAAGCGCATGAAGCAGTACCCGTTCGAGTTGTCGGGCGGTATGCGGCAGCGCGTAATGATTGCCATGGCGCTGGCGTGCGAGCCGGACATCCTGATTGCCGACGAGCCGACGACCGCGCTGGACGTGACGATTCAGGCGCAGATCCTTGATTTGATGCGCGACCTGCAGAAGAAGATGGGCATGGCGATTATCATGATTACGCACGACTTGGGCGTTGTCGCCCAGATGTGCGACGAGGTCATCGTCATGTACGCCGGTTCTATCTGCGAGCAGGGGACGGCGGATGAAATCTTCTACAACCCGCGCCACGAGTACACAAAGGGCTTGATGCGCTCCATCCCGACGGCGGAGAACAACGGACAGCGCCTGGAGCCGATTACCGGTACGCCGATTGACCTGCTGAACATGCCCAAAGGCTGCCCGTTCGCGCCACGCTGCGAGGCGGCGATGAAGATTTGCCTGAAAGAGAAGCCGGTTCGGATGCTCATCAATGACGACCATATGGCAACCTGCTGGATGAACGTCAAGAAGGGCGTGGAGGACGGCAGCATCACGGAGGAAGGAGGAGTGCCCTGTGTCTGAAGCGCAGATGCACCAACCATTGCTGGAAGTCAAAGGACTGAAAGAATACTTTGACATCAACATGGGCTTCTTCCGCACCAAGCCGCTGAAGGCGGTCGATGATGTGTCTTTCACCATCAACAAGGGCGAAACGCTCGGTCTGGTGGGCGAATCCGGCTGCGGCAAGACGACTGTTGGGCGCACCATCCTCCAATTGTACAAGCCGACGGCGGGCGAAATCATTTACGATGGCAAGCCTGTCAAAACGAAAGCGGACTTGCAGAAGTTCCGCACGAAGGCGACGATGGTGTTCCAAGATCCGTACTCCTCGCTGAACCCGCGCATGACCGTGTCGGACATCGTGGGCGAACCGCTGGATGTGCACCACCTGTATTCCTCCAAGAAGGAGCGGGAGGAGCGCATTTTGCAGCTGCTGGGCTATGTTGGGCTGAACAGTGAACATGCCTCGCGTTACGCGCACGAGTTTTCCGGCGGTCAGCGGCAGCGCATCGGCATTGCCCGCGCGCTGGCGGTGAATCCCGAATTCATCGTCTGCGACGAGCCGGTGTCGGCGCTGGACGTGTCGATTCAGGCGCAGGTCATCAACATGTTTGATGATTTGCAGGATCGGCTGGGGCTGACATACCTGTTCATTGCGCATGACCTGCTGGTTGTGCGGCATATTTCGGACAGAATCGCCGTGATGTATCTGGGCAAGATGGTGGAGCTGGCGTCGGCGGAGGAAATCTACAATCACCCGCTGCACCCGTACTCCAAGTCGCTTTTGTCCGCCGTTCCGCTGCCTGACCCGAAGGCTGCGCGCGCGAACAAGCGCATTGTCCTCTCCGGCGACATTCCAAGTCCCCTGAACGCGCCGTCGGGCTGTCCGTTCCGCACGCGCTGCCCCTACGCCACCGAAGCCTGCGCGCAGTCGATGCCGCCCTTCAACGAAGTCGAGAAGGGGCACTTCGTCGCCTGCCACCGGATGAAGGAGTTAGGGTGAGGGGAAGCGCCAGAGGCTCTGCCTCTGGACTCCGGCAGGGCTCTGCCCTGCACCCGCGAAG
>OHFD01000378.1_pt1 | contig 15947 bp, 14 predicted proteins | sample 1567451 | NCBI WGS metagenome assembly OHFD01 (sample SAMEA3879588, study PRJEB24766) | human gut metagenome | biome: human-associated habitat; feature: feces | place: USA | collected 1985/1987 | reverse complement strand
AGGGTGATTACCAGTACGATCACAATGTAGATCAGAGCCATCACCAAGTAGGGGATCATAAATTCGTAGCTGTTGGAGCCAATGCGGTTGAACGCAACATACAGGTCCATAGCGCCTACGAAGCTGACCACCGAGGTCTCTTTGATTAGCGAGATAAACTCGTTGCCCAGCGTGGGCAGAATATTCTTCACCGCTTGGGGAATCACAATCTTCATCATGGTGGTGGCGTAGCTCAGACCAATGGCCCGGCCGCCCTCCATCTGCCCACTGTCTACGGACAGAATACCGGCGCGCATGATCTCGGAGATATAGGCGGCGGAGTTCATACCGAAGACCACCACGGCTACGGCCACGGAGTTCATGTGCAGGTTCATCAGTGGCATCAGCACATAGTAGAATACCAGCAGCTGTACCACAATGGGGGTGCCTCGGAACAGGCCCACATACAGCCCGGACAGACCGTTAAAGAACTTAGCCACCGGATTGGTGCGTGGAATCACCCGGGTGGTGGCGATCACGGTGCCGAAAACGATACCGATCAGCAAGCCCAGCATGGCGATCTCCGCCGTATTGCGCAGGCCAAGCAGTACCGTCTTGTAGCCGTCGTGATGAATAAAGTAGTCAAGGAAAACCTGAACTTTGTTGCTAAAATTATCCATAAGTTGCGTCCCTGCCGCCAAGGCGGCTTCTTGTCAAAAAATGCCCCACCCCCGTGCGGGGGTGAGGTGCGGATTCGTCTTTGTTTATTTGACCTGATTATGCCACATTGTTGATGGCGGTGGTGATGGCAGCTGCCGGTGCGGCATCTACGATCACATAATTCAGGTTGCCGTTGATCAGGTCCTGCATGGCCAGAGAGGCGTTGTCATAACCAACGAACTGTGCCTTCAAACCGGCAAAGCCCATATCCTCGCTGCCCTGTACATAGGACTGACCGGTGGTGCCGTTCTGGCCGCCGATCTTTACGCTGCTGTCCAGGCCGTTCAGGATCTTCTCCACATCTTCCTTGGTCTTGCAAGCGTCAAAGGTGGTGTCGTCGCCCTTTACAACCACTTTCTGAGAAGCGGAATAATAAGAGTCGGTAAAGTCTACCTGCTTTGCGCGGGACTCGTTGACGGTCAAGCCGGCCATAGCGATATCGCACTTCTGCTGCTGCACGGAGGTAACCACGGCCTCAAACTTCATGTCCTTGATTACCAGCTCTTTGCCCAGGCTGTCTGCCAGTGCTTTGGCAATCTCCATGTCAATGCCGTAGAAGGTGTCGCCCTTCTTGTACTCAAAAGGCTCAAACTCGGCGTTGGTGGCAACCACCAGCTGATCCTTGGCGCTGTCCTCGGCGGCGCTGGTCACGCCTGCCGGCTCACCGCTGCCAAAGTAGTGATTGCAGATTTCGTCCAGCTTGCCGTTTTCTTTGAGCTCTTTGATGAAAGCGTTGGCCTTCTCTTTCAGTTCCGGCTGCTTTTTGTCCACGCCAAAGGCGTATTCCTCGTCAGACAGTGCAATGTCGATCACCTTGACCTTCTGGGTCTTGGCGGCCTCTGTAGTGCCCTTGCCATCGTTGCCGCTGTTAGAGGAGCAAGCGGCGAAAGACGCAGCCACAAACAGGACAGCCAGCACCAGGGCAATGACTTTGTTAAACTTTTTCATTGTTTTGTACCTATCCTTTCAAAAAATTGCCGTACAGATACTTATAAATATACGGTTTATCGTGGTTCACTGTAGCACATTCCCGTGAAAAATGCAAGAACTTTTCATAGATTATACGCATAAATATGCAGTCTTTGCATAGCGAATGTATAGGCACACAAAAAGGGACGAAAAACGATACGCTTTTTTGTGCAATGTAGCATAAATCCGCTGCCGTTGACGAACGCCTGCCGGGGCGCTATAATAAGTAATAAATCACGCCCGCCCGGTAAGGGGGGCTAAATAAGAGAGGTACAGTGTGATGATGACAAATATTCCTGAGCTGAAGCTGGGACTGGTGAGCGTGTCCCGAGACTGCTTCCCCATGGCGCTGTCCGTTGGACGGCGAGACGCATTGGCGGCAGCCTATGCCAAGTACGGCATGCTGCACAACTGCCCGGTGTGTATAGAGAGCGAGACGGACGTGGCGCCGGCTTTAGCAGACTTAAAGGCTGCCGGGGTCAACGCCTTGGTGATCTTCCTGGGCAACTTCGGTCCGGAGACGGCAGAGACCACTCTGGCCAAGCAGTTTGACGGCCCGGTGATGTTTTGCGCAGCGGCGGAGGAGAGCGGCGACAGCCTGCTGGACGGCCGCGGCGACGCCTACTGCGGTATGCTCAATGCGTCCTATAATTTGAACTTGCGCGGCGTGCAGGCGTATATTCCCCAGTACCCGGTGGGTACGGCAGCGGACTGTGCCGCCATGATCCGGGACTTTGTGCCGGTGGCAACGGCGCTGCTGGCACTGTCTGATTTGAAGATCATTTCCTTCGGCCCCCGTCCCCAGGACTTTTTGGCCTGCAACGCGCCTATCGCGCCCCTGCACCGGCTGGGCATTGAGATTGAGGAGAACAGCGAGCTGGATCTGTACGCTGCCTTCCACGCCCACGCCGGAGACGCCCGCATTCCCGATGTGGTAGCGGAGATGGAGGAAGAGCTGGGCGAGGGCAATAAGAAGCCGGAGATCCTGGCTAAGCTGGCGCAGTACGAGCTGACTCTGCTGGACTGGGTGGAGACCCACAAGGGCGCGCGCAAGTATGTGGCCATTGCCGGCAAGTGCTGGCCTGCGTTCCAGACGGAGTTCCAGTTTGTGCCCTGTTATGTAAACAGCCGCCTGACCGCCAAGGGCATTCCCGTGTCCTGCGAGGTGGATATTTACGGCGTGCTGTCCGAGTTTATCGGCACCTGCGTCAGTCGGGACGCGGTGACCCTGCTGGATATTAACAACAGCGTGCCGGCCGATCTGTATGCGGAGAAGATCAAGAATGCGTATCCGTACAGCCTAACCGATACTTTTATGGGCTTCCACTGCGGCAACACCCCGGTTTGCAAGCTGTCTGCCTGCGAGATGAAGTACCAGAAAATCATGGCGCGCACCCTGCCGGTGGAGTACACCAACGGCACCCTGGAGGGGGATATTGCCCCCGGTCCCATCACCTTCTTCCGGCTCCAGTCCACGGCGGATTGCCGGCTGCGGGGCTATGTGGCAGAGGGCGAGGTGCTGCCGGTACCTACCCGCTCCTTTGGCGGCATCGGCGTGTTTGCCATTCCCCAAATGGGTCGGTTCTATCGCCATGTGCTCATTGAAAAGAACTTCCCCCACCATGGGGCAGTGGCTTTTGGCCATTACGGCAAGGCCATCTTTGATGTGCTGCGGTGCCTGGGCGTTACCGATGTGGGCTTTAATCAGCCCCAGGGTATGCTCTATCCTACGGAAAATCCTTTTGCGTAAATCCGGATCACCCATTGCCCGGCTCTGCAGAGCCGGGCTTTTTTGCGCCTTTTTGGGGTCAAAATGTGGATTTTTGCCCCCGGGGTTGACAAATGGAAAAATTGGATTATAATAATAATTAGCACTCGAAGCCAAAGAGTGCTAATTCTGAAATAACAAAGGTGATTTGAATGAGAAAAAAGCAATTCAAGGCAGAGTCTAAAAAGCTGCTGGATATGATGATCAACTCCATTTATACCCATAAGGAGATCTTTTTGCGGGAGCTGATCTCCAACGCCTCCGACGCGCTGGACAAGCTGTACTTCCGCTCTTTGACGGACGACACGGTGGGTATGAACCGCAGCGATTTTCACATTCGCCTGGCGGTGGACAAGGACGCCCGCACCCTGACCGTGACAGATAACGGCATCGGTATGACCGGCGAAGAACTGGAGCAGAACCTGGGCACCATCGCCAAGTCCGGTTCCCTGAACTTTAAGCAGGAGAACGACACCAAGGCTGCCGACGATGTAGAAGTGATCGGCCAGTTCGGCGTTGGGTTCTACTCTGCCTTTATGGTGGCGGACAAGGTGACCGTGGAGTCTAAGGCCTTTGGGGCAGATACAGCCAACTGCTGGACCTCTACCGGCGCAGACGGCTACACCTTAGAGCCTTGCGACAAGGCGGATTGCGGTACGGTGATCACTCTGCACTTGAAAGAGAACACCGAGGAAGAAAATTACGACGAGTTCCTGGAGCCGTACCGGATTCAGGGCCTGGTGAAGAAATACAGCGATTATATCCGCTATCCCATTATCATGCAGATGAGCCACCAGGTGCCGAACCCGGACAAAGAGGGCGAGACCGTGACAGAGGTGGCGGACGAGACCTTAAATTCTATGGTGCCTCTGTGGCGTAAGGCCAAAAGCGAGCTGAAGCCGGAGGACTACAATGCGTTTTACAAGCAGCGCTTTGGCGACTATGAGGACCCGGTGGATGTGATGCACTTTAAGACCGAGGGTCAAGCCACCTTTGACGCCCTGCTGTATATCCCGAAGAACCCGCCTTTTGACTACTACACCAAGGAGTTTGAAAAAGGGCTGGCGCTATACTCCAACGGTGTGCTGATCATGGAGAAGTGCCCGGATCTGCTGCCGGATCACTTTAGCTTTGTGCGCGGGCTCATTGACAGTGCAGACCTGAGCCTGAACATCTCCCGTGAGATGCTCCAGCACGATCATCAGCTGAAGACCATTGCCAAGGCTATTAACCGCAAGATCAAGAATGAGCTGACCCGCATGCTGAAGAATGAGCGAGAGAAGTACGAGGCATTCTTTAAGACCTTTGGCGTGCAGCTGAAATTCGGCGTGTATGCCAACTACGGCGCCGAGAAGGACGACCTGAAAGACCTGCTGCTGTTCAGATCCTCTGCCGGGGAGGGTATGATGACCCTGAAAGAGTATGTGGACGGTATGGCCGAGGGGCAGGATACCATTTATTATGCCTGTGGCGACACGGCGGAGAAGATCGCTTTGCTGCCCCAGACGGACGCGGTACTGAGCAAGGGTTACCAAGTGCTGTACCTGACGGACGATGTAGATGAGTTTGCCCTGCAAATGCTCATGGAGTACGATGGCAAGAAGTTCGCTAACATTACCAAGGACGACCTGAATTTGGAAAGCGAAGATGAAAAGAAAGCCATGGAGCAAAAGAATGCCGACGCCAAGGGTTTGCTGGACACGATGAAAGAGGCGTTGGGCGAGGAAGTCAGCGCCGTGAAATTCTCCGGCAACTTAGGCAGCCACGCGGTGTGCCTGTCGGCAGAGGGTTACCTGTCCATGGAGATGGAAAAAGTGCTCAGCAGTATGCCCGGCGGCGGCCAAGGCGCCAAGGCCCAGCTGGTGCTGGAGATCAACGATAAGCACCCGCTGGCAGAGAAGTTGTTCGCCCTCTTAAAGGACGATCCGGAAACGCTGAAGAAATACACCAAGATCTTGTACGATCAGGCGCGGCTCATCAGCGGGCTGGATGTGCAGAACCCCACAGCGCTGGCAGACAGCATTGTGGATATGATGTTATAATCCATATAAAAAACAAAGAACGGCACCGCTTGCAGTTGCAGGCAGTGCCGTTCTTTTTTGTTCAGTCTGTTGTGCGTACCCACACGGCCATTTGGTTCTCCTTACCGTTTAGTCTGCGGCAGAAGGGGATGAAACGAAGGGTGCAAGGCACGGCCTTTGGCGGTGCTGTGGTGTACAGATGATCGCCGCCTTGCAGACAGGTGCCCGCGGCCAGTAGGCAGCCGTCCCGATAGACGATCGGTGATTTGGAGTCCAAAGTAAGGGCGTGGATAGAGGGGGCGCCTTGGGTCTCCAGCGCATAGATCAGACCGCCCCGGCTGAGTGCCACCCGTCCGGCATTAGCGCCTACCCGGGCGTTGCTGTACAACAGCCGAACCGTGGGTGCAAAGCAAAAGCGCAGGGTGGTAGGGGCTGTGATCTGCTGCACATAGTAGCCGTCCTTTGCCGTAACCGGTTGGCCGTCCAGAGTAGGACATTTGCACCAGTCCGGTAGGCGCAGCCGTAGGGTAAAGGGTCGCTTTAGCCGGGTGATCTTTACGGTGAAGTCACCGCTTTCCGGTAGGGCAGAGAGGATTTGCAGCTGCCCAAAAGGCGTGTCCACCTGCGCACCCAAGGGCAGTTCAACGGCCAGGGTGCTGTCATCTGCATAAAACCCGTATTGTCCGATCCCGGCAGTGACCCGCGCCACATTGGGTGGACAGCAGGCGCAGTCAAACCAGTTTTGGCGGCGCAACGCCTGGTGTTTGCGCTCCGGTACGGTATCGTTCAGCACACGCTCCGCCTCCAGTGGATTGGCGTAGTAGAAGTGGCAGCCGTCGGCGCTCATGGCTCCGGCAATTGTGTTCCACAGGGCAAGTTCCGCTACGGCGCCGTACTCGGCGTGCGGGTGGCAACGGTACAGCCGCTGCGCAAAGAATACCAGCCCGGCGGAGGCGCAGCTTTCCCCATACGCCAGGTCGTTCGGCAGATAATAGGCCGGGCCAAAAGCCTCGCCCACAGCCGTCTGGCCAAGTGCTCCGGTCACATACAGTTTGGTGCGACACAGATCTTGCCACAGCGTTTCGCAGGCGGCTTGCAGCGCCCGGTTCCCGGTATGCTCTGCCACGGCGGCTGCCCCGGCATATAGGTACACGCCTCGCACCGCATGGCCCACGGCAGTTGTCTGCGCGGTCAGCGGGCAGTGGGCCTGGTTATAAATATAGTCGCTGCCGTCGGTGTCAACGCCTCGTTCCCTGTCAAAAAACAGCGGTCGGGTGCCCCGCGTGCGGATAAAAAAGTCGGCTGTTTGCAAATAGTCCGCCTTGCCGGTGACCTCATACAGTTGTACCAGTGCCAGCTCTGCCAGCGGGTGGCCGGGATAGCCGGGGCGCTTTCCTTTGCCAAAGGTGCGGCAAATGCAGTCCGCTGCTCGGCAAGCAATATCCAATAGGTCCCGCTCTCCCTGCATGGTCCACCGGGCACAGGCAGCTTGGGCCAGATGGCCGAAGCAGTACAGCTCATGGTAGTCCTTTAAGTTGGTAAATCGGTTTTGCAGGCCGTTGATGGAATACAGGGTGTCCAAATAGCCGTCCGCCTCCTGGGCGGCGGCAATGATCTCCACCGCTTCCCGGCTCTTTTCAGTCAGGTACGCTCGGTTGCCGTAGGGTATGGCATAGGCGGCGGCCTCCAACCATTTGTACAGGTCGCTGTCCTGAAACACCCATCCCATAAAGGCCTTCTCTTGGCTGTTCTTGTCATCATAATACCATTTGTCCGTGGGGTAGGTGGGTCGGGGGCCACCGGCTTTTGCTGCGGCAATGGCATGAGCGGCCTTTTGAAAGTTGGCGATGCAGCTGCTCTTTGGCGCACCGGGCACCTGATCGTGCAGCACCTGCCATTGGTAGGGCAGTACGATGTCAGCTACTGTGCGGATCCGGGGTGCCCAAAAGGGGTCAGTTACGGTGATGTGTTTGGGGCTGATAGGTTCCATAAGCCTGCTCCTTGGGTAAAAAAATAGGCCTGTTTTTGTACAGGCCTATTATAGCATATTTTGTTTTAAGCGGCAATGTGGCCGGCGTTTGCAGTGGTGGTGGAAACCAGGCGGCGGGCGGCGGCGTCTTGCCGTGCCAGCCGGGCGCGGCGGCGCTGTCTGCGGGCATAGGCGGCTTTTTTGGCAGCCAATTTCTTTTCCCTGCGGGTGATCACCAGCCCCAGCACGGTGATATACAGCACAAATTCGGCGGCGAACACCAGCTTCATTTGGGTGGGGTCCAGCCAGTCCATCAGCCGGAAGGGCAGGCTCAGCAGGGCGTAGCCCACGACCAGGGCGGTCAGGCTCAGCAGGGCGGATGTGATCAGGTGTTTTACAGTGTATTTTTTCATGGCGTTGTACCTCCTTCAAATTGCAACTTCATTGTAGCAATTCCCAAGGGTGGGCACAATGGGACTGGCAGCCAGAGTACCAAACTTGTCCCTGTTAGTAAATATCTTTACTTCACTTTGCTTTCGCCGCTTCTTCCGCTTTGTACAGGGCGGCAGCCACGGCGTGGGCGGCTTCTTCCAGCCGATCGGCAGGCACGGCAGAGGGGGAGACCACCACTATATTTTTGCCGCTTTTCTCTTTTACAATATACAAGGCAAGCCCCGCCTGCTCAAAAGGGGCGCTGTCCGGCAGCATCGGCGTTTCAATCTGCACCTGCAGGCCGTTTTCGCCCACGCGCACCGGATGGTCCGGCAGGGCCTTTGCCAGCAGGGCGCACAGGGTCTTGGCTTTACCGGTGTACAGACGGCGGATTTTTTTGGTGCGGGACTTCATATTCCCGTCCCGCAGGTAGGCGCACAGGGCAATCTGCTCCGTCTTGGACGCAGTTTGGGCAAAGGTGTCTTTTATTTGATGGTAGGCGGCGGCCAGCGCCGGGCTGAGCACCATAAAGCTGATGCGAATGCCCGGCAGCAGCAGGGCGGAGAAGGCGCCCATATACACCACATTGCCGCTGCCCAGGGCGTACAGCGAGGGGGTGGGGGTGCTGCTGTACAGAAAGTCGTTTTCAAAGTCGTCCTCGATCACCACCGCGCCGGTATCTGCCGAGTGGGCGCACAGCTCCAGCCGCCGCTGAATGGGCATAACATCTCCCTGCCGGTTCATGTGGGAGGGTGATACATAGATAATGTCTGCGTCCTTGTACCGGGTGCGCACGGTGTAGCCGTGGGCGGCAAACACGGTGCTGCCCTGTACAAAGCTGCCGTCCGGGAAGGACACGGTGCGTCGCCCTTTCAGCAGCACGCAGAGGATCTCCAGCAGCATTTGCACCCCGGCGCCTACCACAATATGTTCCGGCGCAGTGACCACATTGCGCCGCTCCCGCACATAGTCTGCCAAGGCGCACCGCAAGTCGTACTCTCCCTGTGGCTCGCTATAAGTGAGCAGCCGCTGCCGCTGGCGCAAGGCACTCTTAATGTAGCGCTGCCATAGGGAGAAGTCAAAGCTGGACAGATCGGCGCTGTTGCCGGTGAGATCCAACCGAGGCGGTGTCTGCACCTGCGGGCGGGGCATGGGAGCCGCCGGTGCCTTAGGACCTCCCGCCACAAAGTAGCCGCTTTGGGGCTTGGCGTAAATATAGCCTTCCGCCGCCAATTGAAAGTAAGCATTTTGCACGGTGGTGCGGCTGATCCGGTAAAGCTCCGCCGCCCGGCGAATAGAGGGCATCCGTTCCCCCCGGCGCAGTCGCCCGTCGGCGATCATTTCCTTAAACATGGTGTAGGCTTGGGTGTATTTTAGCATAACTGTACCTTAAAAAATCGGGATTTTTGTGTCTTTTATTCCTGTCAAAATTAGTATATACTATAGATAACAGAAAAGCAAGGGGGGCGAGAACTTGAAAAACTGCGTGGTCTTTAACGACCTTTCCGGCTATGGCAACTGCTCGCTGATGGCGGCTATTCCGGTGCTGACTGTCATGGGCGTGCGGGTGCACCCGGTGCCTACGGCGGTGCTTACCCGCCAAACCGGCTATGACCGTTACTCTATGGAGGATTTGACCGGCTTTATGCCCCAATTTACTGCGGACTGGCAAGAGGTACAGCCGGACGGCATCATCACCGGCTTTCTCAGCAATCCGGCCCAGGGGGACTGCATTGCGGACTTTCTGGCTGTCCACCGCACGGCGGATACGCTCCTGGTGGTGGATCCGATCATGGCGGACGACGGCAGCCTGTACGATGGGTTTGATGAAGCACGGTGTAATGCGGTGCGCCGCCTGGCAGCACAGGCAGATGTGCTCACTCCAAATGTAAACGAACTGGCGCTGCTGTGCGGGGCGGAGTATACCGAGGATCCGGCGGCGGTGCGGCAAATGGGTGCCCGCTTGGCAGAGAATCACCGGGTGGTGGCGGTCACCGGCTATCGGCAGGGAACGGAGATCCACACCCTGGTGTTTGCAGGCGGGGACTGCACAGACTTGGCAGCGCCCTTGCGCCCCGGTTCCTTTAGCGGCACCGGCGATCTGTTTGTTTCTGTATTCACCGGCGGCTTGCTTCGTGGCCGGGCGCCGGCACAGGCAGCCAAACAGGCGGTGGATTTTCTCAGCCACGCCATCGCCGTTACCCACGGTACAGACCCCCGGGACGGCGTAGATTTTGAAAGGATTATGGAGGATCTGTTATGAACAAGACGGTAAAAAAGATTTCATTCACGGCGCTGTTCGCCGCCATGGTGTTCGGCCTGACCATGCTGCACATTCCCATCGGTGCCGGCGGCTATATTCATGTGGGCGACGCCATGATTTATCTCAGTGGGCTGCTGCTGGGGCCTTGGGCGTTCCTGGCTGCTTCTATCGGCGCTGCGTTTTCTGATCTTGCCAGTGGGGTTGCCACCTATGCCATTCCCTCTGCCATCATCAAATTCCTTATTGCAATTCCTTTTGTTGCATTATATAATAAGAGCAATAAATTGCTGACGGTGTGGACGGCGCTGTGCACCATTCTGTCCGGTGCCATTACTGTTGGCGGCTACTATGTGGCGGATCTGGTGCTGTACCGGGAGGGCGCCATCGCAGATATACCGGCCAATGCCATTCAGGCGGTAGGCAGCGCAGTGGTGTTTATTGTACTGGCGCTGGCGCTGGACAAGGCCGGAATTTATAAAAGATTGAAGGGTTATCTCAATGGCTGATATTGTTTATCGCTATTACGACGGTGTGTATCTGAATATTACAAATCAGTGCCCCTGTAACTGCGCCTTTTGCATTCGCTCTAAGGGCGACGCTGTGGGCGATGCGAAGGAAATGTGGTTTGACACGGAGCCTACCTGGGAGGAAATCAAGGCGGCGATTGACGCTTACGATTTTGCCCACACGGACGAGGCGGTGTTTTGTGGCTACGGCGAGCCCACCAATGCGCTGGACCACCTGCTGCAAGCGGCGGATTATCTGCGCACGGTGAACCCAAAGATTCGCCTGCGGCTGAATACCAACGGCCTGTCGGACTTAATTAACGGCAAGCCCACCGCAGAGCTGCTGTGCCGTCATTTTGACAGCATTTCCGTATCTCTCAACGAGCCTACGGCAGAGAAGTACGACAAAATTACCCGCAACTGCTACGGCGGCAAGGCGTTTGACGCCATGCTGCAGTTCACTCGGGAATGTGTGGCGCACTGCCCGGATGTGCGTATGACGGTGGTGGATGTGATTTCGCCGGAGGATATTGAGAAGTCGCGCCAAGTGTGCGAAAGCACCGGCGCCAAATTCCGTGTGCGCAGCTTTGCTGCCGGAAGATAAAAAGGAATAACCATTCGGTTTAGCTAAAGTGCTGTAACGACGATTTTAACGGAAGCGGAAGTCATCGTTACGGCATTTTTAATTTTTGGCAAATTTTGGTGTCACAATACAGGCAAAAAACAACTCTAAACAGGTGAACGCCCGAAAGCGGGGCGGTTGTAAAGCAAAAAAAGACAAAAACCTGATAAGGAGTGCGTGCGTATGAAAAAGACCATCGGAACAATTTTAGCGGTACTTTGTCTGGCAGCAGCATTGCTGCTGGGCAGCGGCACGGCGTTTGCGCAGACGGCCGGGCAATGGACGCCCAGAGAACATCCCCAGGACACCATCGGCTGTGTAAACGGTGCGCAAAGCGATGAGATTATTGCCCAAGCAGATCGGGACCATGGCGGCTGCAAATTCACCTACCGCGGCAAGGGAAAACTGACCGGATGGGAAGTGCCGTTGCTGGAGGAGGGCAAGGATTATAAAATTCTGTCGCAAAGCGGCCGCAGCATTACCATTGAGGCGTTAGACGAAGAGGGCTGTCTGCCCTATATCAATGCCAAGGTGCAGCAGCCGTCTGCTGTTGCCTCTACGGCTGCGGTAACGACTTCCGGCGTGGCTACCGTACCGCCTGCAACGAAAAGAGAAACGGAAGCGCAGGCACAGATGCGCACGGAGAAACAGACGGAAAAAGCACCGCAAATGGAAGCAGGCAGCACAAAAGCAGCCACGGAAGCGGTGGACGGCGAGAAAGAAAGCACCGCCAAGGGAAGCCGGCCGGTGTTGCCTTTGGCTGCGCTGGGCGCTTGTGCTTTGGCTGCGGTTGCCCTTGTACTTTGGCAAAGAAAGCGGCGCCGATAAGAGAATAAGAAAAGAGAAAAGGGGGATCAGTCTATGACACAAGCAGAACGGGTGCGGCAGGCACAGGCCGGAGATGTAGACGCCTTTTGCGCCTTATATACCGCGTATCAGCAAAAGCTGTTTCATTATGCCTATTACAAGCTGGGCAATGTGCAGGACGCTGAGGATGTGGTGCAGGATTGTATGCTTACGGCCTTTGAACAGCTGGGTATGCTGAAAAAGCCGGAGGCGTTCGGGTCGTGGCTATTTTCCATTTTATATCACGGTTGCGCCGGTGCGATTAAAGAGCAGATCACACGCCGCAACCAATCGGATATTGCGCAGTATGCCAACAGCCTTGCCTGTGACCAAACCGCAGCGTTTGCGAGGGTCGAGCTGCAACAGGCGTTGGCTCTGCTTAGCGACACAGACCAAAATATTATTTTGCTGTCTGTGGTTGTTGGGCTGAAAAGCAAGGAAGTGGCAAGGATTACCGGATTAACTGCTGTAAATGTTCGACAAAGACGAAGCAGAAGCCTGGCAAAAATGAAGCGCTATTTGTCGTAAAGGGAGTGCGTGCTATGAAACAAAAGGATTTTGACTTTATTCAGCATAAATTTGAGCAAGCGCAGCCGCCGCTGCCGGACGGCTTGCGTGCAGAATGCCTAAAGCAGCGCATTTTGAAAAAAGAGTCCCATAAGGTGATTGCAATGCCTAAGCGAACTTCACGGTACAAAGCATGGGCAGTAACGGCGGCTTGTTTGGTAATGGTGTGTGCGGCTGCTGTGGGCGCAGGTGCAAGCTGGTACGGCGTGCCGGTGGACGGATTTCAAAGCGCGGCCCAGTTAACGGCTGTGACCGCTGCGATGACCCCTGTGGATACAGGAGAGGCCGGTTGCGCAGAGGCCACAACGGTTCTGATTAAAAAGCAACCGGGGGTACAGCAGATGGCAACGGTTCAAACGGAAAACGGATATATGTATTACGCATACAGTGCAAGCATGGCGGAAAAAGGGCGCAATTGCATTTATGTGTTTGAAGCGGCGTCTAACCGACAGCAACCGCTGACGGTGATTGAAAATGTTGCACCGGCGCAGGCAACGCTGCAAGGCGTGATAACCCACGGGGAGCGCTTAGCGGTTTTGGCCCGGGGCGAGAATTGCACCTATTTGCGTATTTATTCGATTGCAGAGCCAACAAAGCCGGTGCTGCTGTCTGCCATAGAGCAAAGCGGCGCTTGTGTGCAGGCCGGGTTGGTGGGCGAAAACGTATATGTGCTTTCTCATTTTGTTTTTGACCCAAAAGCGGAACAGTCGGTGCCTGCCTTGACGGTTAACGGCGAGATACGCCGAGCGCTGCCGGAGCATATCGTGCGCCTTGCCGGTGCAAATCAGGCACAGTACACGGTTTTAGGCACGGTGGATGTACAAACCGGTAAAGCGGCGGAGGATGTGGCGGCTGTGTTGGGCGGCGGCACAAAGGTGCAGCTGACAAAAAAAGCGGCTTATGTGGGTGCTTCTGCGGACGCAGACCGTACGGTGTACGGTGTAAAATGGAATTTGAAAAGCCAAAAATGTGCAAAAATCACGCGGCGAGAAGCCAAAACACTTTTTCAATTGCCCCATGAATTTGCGGCGGATTCTACCGAGCGTACCCTGTATGAGATGGGAGATGGTTGGCTAAGTATAGAGGAAAACTTGGAAACCGCTGCCCAAAGCCTTGCTCTGTATGATCGGGATTTTCAACTGCTGGATCGGTTGCAGCTGGAAGATGTGACCGTGTCGCACCGAGCCGCCATAGAGCAGGGGCAAAGGGTGTTTGCCCTGCCGTCTTATACGGCGGATGCGCAGCAACGGTACTATGGTGCTACGGTGTTTGAAGTTCGGCAAAACAAAATTGTGCTGCTGAAAACGGTGCAAAATCCGCACCCGGAGGCAATGTATCCGGGGGATTGTGTGCTGACGGATTCGTATGTGTATTGCTTTGATTTTTGTGAAAGCGGGGACGGTGTGTGCGCCAATCGGTTTGCACACGCATACCGATAAGTAAAAAAGAGACTGCGGAAAAATTCGCAGCCTCTCTTTTTATCTGTGTGCCCTTGCACATTGGCGGCAAAGGGGCATAGAATGGTCTATCCGTGTGCTTGAACAGCAAGCACATAAAGTTGAATGCAAAAAGGAGAGACTTTGATGACCCCTGTTTTACAGACTGCCGTAGGGCTGGCCATTCCGTTTGGTCGTTGCTGCTGCCTGCTTTGGAGCTGTCCGGCATATATGGTGTGACAATGGGTTGGTACGCCGCCGGTTGCATTGTTCGGTATATACGACCTGCCGGTGTGTGGATATGCACGCCTGGTTCGCTGCGCACATAGTATAGTCTGACGGCTCCCGGCGACAGCTGCCTATTTTCGCCTTCGAAAAAAAGGGATTGCGTCCGGGACAAAAATTTGATAAACTGTAAGAGGTTAGTTGTAACTAACTTAGAACGCAGAAAAAAGGAGAACACGCAATGACCCCTGTTTTACAGACTGCCGTAGGGCTGGCCATTCCGTTTGTGGGCACGGCGCTGGGCGCAGCCGCAGTGTTTCTTTTCAAATCCAATATTCCGCCCCGGGTGCAAAAGATTTTGTTAGGCTTTGCTTCCGGTGTGATGCTGGCAGCCTCCGTTTGGTCGTTGCTGCTGCCTGCTTTGGAGCTGTCCGGCAGCTGGCTGCCGGTTGTGGTCGGCTTTCTGGTGGGGATCGGGTTCCTTTTGGGACTGGATCAGCTTACGGCTCGGCTGCATTTAGAGCCAAAGCCGGGCACGGCAGGTGCCAATTCTTTTTTGTTAGTGTTGGCGGTAACTCTGCATAATGTGCCGGAGGGTATGGCGGTGGGCGTGGCGTTTGCCGGTATGCTGGCAGGTGACGGAGCCATTACGCCGGCGGACGCCTTTGCCCTTGCGGTCGGAATCGCATTGCAAAATATTCCGGAGGGCACCATTGTGGCGGCGCCGCTGCGCAGCGACGGTTGCTCTCGCAGCCGTTCCTTTGTGTATGGGGTGCTGTCCGGTGCCGTAGAGCCGGTGGGCGCGGTGCTGACCATATTGCTCACCGCCCTGCTGCGCCCGGTGCTGCCCTTTTTGTTAGCTTTTGCCGCCGGGGCGATGGTGTATGTGGTGCTGGAGGAGTTGAACCCCCAGGCCCAAACCGGTCCCCACGGTCATACCGGTACCATGGGCGCTGCTGCCGGCTTTGCCTTGATGATGGCCATGGATGTGGCGCTGGGCTGAGCGCCGGAATCTGACTGGAAACATGCAAAAAGCCGGAAAGCTGACGGAAAAACGGAAGCTTTTCAGTTTGATATAAGGAGGAGTTTGTAGAATGACACAGGAAGAAGTTTTAAAGAATGCAAGGACCTGTCTTGGTCCGTACTGTAAGGGCTGCCCGGTCTGCAATGGCCGGGCCTGCAAAAATACCATGCCTGGTCCGGGTGCCAAGGGCGAGGGTGACACGGCCATCCGCAATTATGAGAAATGGCGGGAAATCCGGGTACAGATGGACACGCTTTGTGAGAACGGCCCGGTGGACACCAGCCTGGAGATTTTCGGAAAGAAATTCGCTTATCCATTTTTTGCTGGCCCGGTGGGCGCAGTGAACCTTCATTATGGAGATAAGTATGATGACGCGGCCTACAATGATATTCTGGTGCGGGCCTGCGCGGACAATGGCATTGCGGCCTTTACCGGTGATGGTACGAATCCGGAGGTCATGCGGGCGGCTACCGCAGCCATTGGAAAGGCAAACGGCCTGGGTGTTCCGACCGTAAAGCCGTGGAATGCGGAGACGGTGGCAGAAAAGATGGAGTTAGTCAGAAAGTCCGGTGCTTTTGCGGCAGCGATGGACATTGACGC
>OHFD01000362.1_pt1 | contig 16366 bp, 12 predicted proteins | sample 1567451 | NCBI WGS metagenome assembly OHFD01 (sample SAMEA3879588, study PRJEB24766) | human gut metagenome | biome: human-associated habitat; feature: feces | place: USA | collected 1985/1987 | reverse complement strand
AGGAACCGCCCCCGATCCGTACGCCGGCGTGCGTCACCGACAGGCGGTACCCTTCAGGCGGCAAGGCGGCCGAATCGAGTTCCAACACGATATCTCCCCGGTCGCACCGATCTACGGCGACAGTGCCATAAGGCGCCAGCACCTCGTTCACGTAGCCGGCCGCGGCGATGAGAACCGTATCGGCGATGCCCAACTGCAACCGTTCAGGGAGCCGGTAGGTCCCGTCGCCCCATATCGTTTTCTGCGGAGCGGGAATCAGCACGGGCCGTTCATCCGGCGCAGGCCCGGTGCAGGCCATGAGCCACATTCCCACAGCCAACGCAGCATAAATGCGAACAAGTGTCATGCGCCCGGTCACGATCAATTGCCGTTTGCGGCCGTTACACGTCCGTTCCTGCGCAGAGCCAGCGTATCGCCGTACTGAGTCTGCAGGCGCACCAGCTCATCCGTCATTTCCCGCCGGGGCGCAGCATATTCCGGCAGGCCGTAAAGGTTCCGCAGTTCGTGCGGATCTTCCTGCAGGTCGTAAAGCTCCCATTGGTCGATGTCATTGTAGAAATGGATCAGCTTCCAGCGGTCGTTACGCACGCCGTAATGGCGCCTGACCATGTGTTCGGCCGGATATTCGTAGAAATGGTAGTACAACGAGCGCCGCCAGCCAGCAAAGCTGGCCCGCTCGTGCGGTTGCTTGCCCCGCAGGGGCAAGCATTGCTCACTACCCCAGTTTCGCTCCGCTCAACTGTGGCCCCTCGCTCGCAACCCCGCAACACCCGAATTTAAAGTGGAGGAAGGTTCGGCGGCGTTAAGAACGGACAGTAATACTGCGTCCGTTTAGCCGCCGAATCTTCCGACCTCCTCTTTGGGGTTCTTAGGGGCGTGCAGCCCCTAGGTCGCGGGTCCGCTGCGTCGAAACAGCGGCAGTTTTCTTTGGTTCTTTCTTTTGCTGCCAAAAGAAAGAACAACCTCCCGGGGGACTGCCGTTCCCCCCTCCCGCATCTCGACAAACATTTTGCAAAGGAGCTGTTATTATGATTGCACAGCACTATAAAGATATGCTGGGTGCCAAGTCTGTCATTCGGCAGATTTCTGAGTGGAGCACCGCGCGCGGCGCACAGATCGGCTACGAAAATGTATTTGACTACTCGCTGGGCAATCCCTCGGTGCCCTGCCCGCCGCAGTTCACCGCCGCGTGCGAGGATCTGCTGCAAAGCACCGACCCCGTCACGCTGCACGGCTACACACCGACCCTGACGCTGCCCTCCGCCCGCAAGGCCGTGGCCGAGAGCCTGAACCAACGCTTCGGCATGGACTACACCGCCGACCACATCTTTATGACGAGCGGTGCGGCCGGCGCGCTGGCCCACGCCCTGCGCTGCGTGGCCGTGCCCGGGCAGAACATCGTGACCTTTGCGCCGTTCTTCCCCGAATATAAGCCCTATGTTGAGGGCGCGGGCCTGACGCTGCGCGTCACACCGCCCCGCTGCGCGGATTTCCAGATCGACTTTGCCGCCTTTGCGCCGCTGGTGGACGAGAACACCGCCGCCGTCCTCATCAACAGCCCCAACAACCCCAGCGGCACCGCCTACAGCGCTGAAACGCTGCAGCAGCTTGCGGATTTCCTTGTTGAGGCGTCCGCCCGATTCGGCCACCACATCTTCCTGATCTCCGATGAGCCGTACCGCGAGATCGCGTTCGGCGGTACCGCGATCCCCTACCCTGCCAAATTCTACGATGACACGCTCACCTGCTATTCCTTCTCCAAGAGCCTGAGCGTCCCGGGTGAGCGCATCGGCTATCTGGCCGCCAACCCCCGGTGCGAGGACGCCGCCTCTATCGTGCCGATGTGCGGGCAGATCTCCCGCGGGACCGGCCACAACTGCCCGTCCTCCCTGATCCAGATGGCGGTGGAGCGCTGCCTTGCGGTGACGAGCGATCTGTCTGTCTATGAGACGAACATGAACCTGCTCTATGACGAGCTGTGCGCGCTCGGCTTTACCGTTGTCAAGCCGGACGGCACCTTCTACATCTTCCCCAAAGCGCTTGAGGAGGACGCCAAGGCGTTCTGCCGCAAGGCGCAGAAATACGATCTGGCGCTTGTCCCCGGCGACAGCTTCGGCTGCCCGGGCTACTTCCGCATGGCCTACTGCATCGAAACCGAAAAGGTCCGCCGCAGCTTTGCTGCGCTGGAGCGGTTTGTGGCAGCGGAGTACGGCGTCACCAAGCAATAAGGAGCCTTTATGTCGAACCTACGCCGTATCCTGCCGCTGCTGCTCTGCCTGAGCCTGCTGTGTGCCTGTGTGCAGATGCCCAACGCCCCCAAGGACGAAACTCCGCTGCAAAGCCCCCTGCCCACCGCCACGCCGGAGAACAGCGCCGCCCCCGCCCCGACCGCCGCGCCGGAGCCGACCATGGTGCCCGCCATGGCAACTGCCCATGACAACGCGACCCGCACCGCACCGGTGATCGAAGATCCCGCCGTCTGGGACGACAACGCCGAGCAGGTGCTGTCTGCGCTGGAAAAGCAGTTTGCCTCCTACGGCATGACCCTGACCGCCAAGGAGGGCTACCCCTACCTGCTGGCCGTCAACAACGCGGGCGGGACCGTCACCGTCTACACCGTGGACGCCGCCACCGGCCGCTACGCCGTACCCTTTATGGCCATGGTCTGCAGCGGCGGCGCGGACACCCCGACCGGCTATTTTTCCACCCCTGTGGACTACAGCTGGCGGCTGCTGATGGGCCCGAGCTACGGCCAGTATGCGACCCGCATCTACAGCAGCTACCTGTTCCACAGCGTACCCTACTACAGCCAGCACAAGGACGATGTGGAGTATGACGAGTTCAACAAGCTGGGCACAATCGCCAGCCTTGGCTGCATCCGGCTGGCGGTCGTGGATGTAAAGTGGATCTACGACAACTGCCCGCTGGGCACGCCGGTCGTGATCTACAACGACAAGGAGAACCCCGGCCCGATGGGCAAGCCCGGCACGATCTACACCGACCCCGCCGACACCGAAAAGCGCGGCTGGGACCCCACCGACCCGGACCCCGCCAACCCGTGGGACGATGCCTTTGAGAGCGGCACGGCCATCCGCAGTCAGGCCGCCTGGGACCAGTGGGAGAGCGAGCACGAAGGCTGGCTGAAGAGCCTGACCCCGACCGATCTGCAGGGGTGGAGCACGGATTCAAAGATTGAGGGAACGAGAGGGTAAAGCCTTCCCCCTGCGGGGGAAGGTGGCCGCGCGAAGCAAGGCCGGATGAGGGGCGCGTTTGCCGAGGCATCCCATAAAAGAGCTGCCGCCGCAAAGCCGCCCCTCATCAGTCCGCTTCGCGGACAGCTTCCCCCGAGGGGGAAGCCTTTAACTCTGCAAATAAAAAAGCACCTGCTTTCTCACGAAGGCAGGTGCTTTTTATGCTTATTTTAGCTGAACATCACGACATCCTGTGCGGGCTTCTCGCCGGGTTCCACAGAAATCGCGGTCAGGACCGGGCCGGTGGAGTCCGGCGTCTGACCCTTGTAGATGGGGTGGTATTTTACATTGACCTTGGCGGTAATGTTGATCCAGCTGCGCTGCTCCAGACTCTTGTAATCGTCATAGCGGCAGGGCATGCCGACAAACTGGATATCCTGCACGCAGCAGGTCATGGCAAAGCGGCCGGGCACGAACGAGCCTTTTCCGGCCTGCTGGGTCTGGCAGACCTGCGCCAGATATTTCACCGTCTTGCCGTCATATTTCTTCGGGTCGTCCATACAGTCCATGTACCAGACGCCGAAGAACTCCTCCGGGATCTCAATGACGGGGGCGTCCACATCAAAGGGCAGCGGGTCGGGAATGTCATCATAGGCAACGCTGCCGTCGGCGAACTCATAGGCAATGTCGCAGCGGCGGCTGGCCTGACGGACCAGCTTGTGGATCAGCTGGCGGCTCTCATCATCGTTGACAGCCTCGGCACGGTTGACGACCAGCAGCTCGCTGCCGCGAATCTTATCCAACAGCAGGCTGCGCATGGCGCTGTCACCCGCGTAGGTCTTGATGGTCGTGCCGTCTGCAGTCGCCAGACACTGGTAGACGAGCCAGTTGTCCGGCATGGCGTCGTACAATTCCTGCACAAGCCACATGCCGTTGTACTCGATGATAACGCGGCCGCAGCCGGACTTTTTCTCCAGCGCGGTCAGGTTCTCCTGCGTCAGCTCGCTCTTGTCCTCGATCTGGGCAACATGCACGCCGCCGAAGGCAAACTTTTTGGGATCATACTCGATCTCGCCCTCCTCGCAGACCAGCAGCAGCGTCTTGTCGCCGGAGTCGAAGTTGGGGTCCTCCATCGTTTCCTGAATGAATTTTGTCTTGCCGCTCTCCAGCTGGCCGACAAAAAGGTATACGGGGATTTGTTTAGGCATAGGGGTGTCCTTTCGGTTAGTAGCAGTCAAAGGCTTCTCCTCTGGGGGAGAAGCTGTCCGCGAAGCGGACTGATGAGGGGAGAGCTAATCGCGGCCTGTCATTCGTGGGCTGTTGCGGCAGGCTCGCCCCTCATCCGCCTTCGGGCGGAGCCTCAGGCACCTTCCCCCAAGGGGGAAGGCGTTGCAACATCAAACGTGGAACAGCTCGGCGATCTCGTGCTCTTTCAGCTCGGAGCCGATCACACAGAGCTTGCCGGTGACATCGGGGCCGCAGGTGCGGATCTCATGCTCGCCGGGAACCATATCGAACTCATACCATGTGTCGCCGCCGTCCACGATGCCCTTGGCGCGCAGGATCATGCCGTAAGCGCCCTCGTCCAGCGCGTGCAGCGCCTTGTCGAGATCCTCGCGGCTGTACTTGTGGGCCGTCTCCTTGCCCCAGCTGGTGAACACCTCATCGGCATCGTGATCGTGGTGGTGGCCGCAGCTGCAGACGCCATGCTCATCGTAGTGATGCTCATGATGGTGGTCATGCTCATCATGGTCATGATGGCAGCAATGCTCGTGGTCGTGCTCATCCTCGTCATGGTCATGGTGGCAGCAATGCTCGTGATCGTGGTCATCCTCGTCATGATCGTGATGGCAGCAATGCTCATGGTCGTGGTCATCCTCGTCATGATCGTGATGGCAGCAATGCTCGTGGTCGTGGTCGTCCTCATCATGGTGATGATGGTGGTGGTGATGCTCCTCCTCGCCGGCATGTGCCTCGTTGGCGGCACGGGCCTCGTCCAGCAGCTCGGCCACAAGGTCGCGCTTGCCGTCCATGACAGAGACGATCTGGGCGCCGGTCAGGGCGGTCCAGTCGGTGGTGACGATGGTGGCGGTGGGGTTCTTCTCGGCCAGCAGGGCAACGGCGGCAGCGACCTTATCCTCACCGGCGTTGCCGGTGCGGCTCAGGATGATGCAGGAGGCATGGCTGACCTGATCGTCATAGAACTCGCCGAAGTTCTTCATATACATTTTGACCTTGTTGACATCGGCCACGGTGACAAAGCTGTTCAGCAGCACCGGCAGGGTCTCGGCCACGCCCTCGACCGCGCGGGTGACATCGCTCAGCTTGCCGACGCCGGACGGCTCGATGAGGATGCGGTCGGGGTGGTAGGTCTCAACGACCTTTTTCAGCGCCTCGCGGAAATCGCCGACCAGACTGCAGCAGATGCAGCCGGAGTTCAGCTCGTTGACCTGAATACCGGCCTCACGCATAAAGCCGCCGTCAATGCCGATCTCGCCGAATTCGTTCTCGATCAGGACGATCTTTTCGCCCGCGAACGCCTCTTTGATGAGCTTTTTGATAAGGGTGGTCTTGCCGGCACCGAGAAAGCCGGAGAAAATGTCGATCTTGGTTTTGTTTTCAGCCATAATTGGGTACCTCTATTCAGATGTTTATGATTTTGGCAATCTAAAAGACTAACTGCTAATACTATTATAACAAACGAGTCAAGGGGTTTTGCGCCTTTTTGCGCCGTAATTTTTGAATTTTTTGCAAAATTTGTGGGATTTGGGCAGCACTGTAGGGGCCGGGCACTGCGGGGTTGTGAGCGTGGGGCCACGGTTGAGCGGAGCGAAACCGGGGAGCGAACAATGTTTGCCCCCGCGGGGCAAACAACCGCACGAGCGGGCCAGCTTTGCTGGTTGGCGGCGCTCGTTGTGCGCCGCCAAGCGCCCGGCCCGGGGGTGTCCCGCGGGCTGGCGCTAATGGGACACTGCCTCGGAGGGGTCAAGACCCCTCCCTACGGGCTATCGTTCACGGGTGCTTTGTAGGGAGCGGTCTTGACCGCTCCGCCGGGTGGGCAGACGTTAGCGGGTTGGCCCGTAGGGGCGGCATACATGCCGCCCGGGAACCCTGCGCCGCCGCAAACACCCCGGGAGGGATAAATTCCTCCCCTACGCATTGCCCGCAAACCATCTTCTGCATGGCGGGGCGTCGGGGACGCCGCCCCCTACCGCCGCATTTTGTTTGCGCTCAGCGCAAACTCCACCTTTTTTATTATCTATTATCTTTTATCTCTTATCTATTTATTATTTGCAGCATTCGTGGTATGATATACCTAACCCCAATATCTATCACAAAAAGGAGCGATCCATTTTGACTACCAATGAAAAAATCGCCGCGCTGCGCGTTGCCGCGAAGGCAGCCGGGGCCGATGGCGTGCTGATTATGACCAGCGACCCCCACTGCAGTGAGTATCTGCCCGGCTATTACAACGCTCTGCCGTGGTTTTCCGGCTTTATCGGGGAGAATTCGACCCTCGTTGTGACTCAAGACCGCAGCGCCCTGTGGTGTGACGGCCGCTTCTATGTGCAGGCCGACCGCCAGCTGGCCGGCAGTGAGATCGAGTGCATGCACGCAGGCTCTGCGGGCGTGCCGACCGTGGCCGAGTATCTGGAGAGCCACTTTGCACAGGGCGAAACGCTGCTGCTGGATGGCAGCTGTGTGCCCGCCACGATCGCCAGGGAATACCGTGACGCGCTGGCCAAAAAGGGTGCCGCGCTCAAGAGCCTTGATGTAGCCTCCCCCATCTGGGACGCCACGGGCGAGCGCCCTGCCCTGCCCGACACCCCCTGCAACCTTCTGACCCCCGCCCAGACCGGCGCGACCGCCGCCGACCGCATTGCTCTGGTGCGCGCCACGCTGCAGAAGGCCGGTGCCACCGCGCTGGCCGTGACCGGTCTGGACTGCGTGGGCTGGCTGCTGAACCTGCGCGCCCGCGACCTGCCCTGCACCCCGCTGGCCGTTGCCTACGCGCTGGTCACGATGGACGCCTGCACGCTGTTTATTGCGCCGGGCCGCCTGTCTGACGCCGATGCCGCCACGCTGGCCGAGAGCGGCGTGACGCTGCGCGGCTACAATGAACTGATCGACGCCGTCCACGCCCTGCCCGCTGAGGAAGTGTTCCTTGTGGACGAAAAGGCGACCAATTTTGCCCTGTACGAGGCCCTGACCGCCCACAAGACCGTGGCCGGCGCAGACCCGATCTTCGCCCTGAAGGGCATCAAGAACGAGACCGAGCTGAAGAACCTCCGCGAGTGCCACATCCGTGACGGCGTGGCTGTGGTGCGGTTCCAGATGGATTTGGAAAAGGCACTGGCCGAGGGCAAGACCCTGACCGAGATCGACATCGACACGATGCTGCAGAAGCGCCGCGCCGAGCAGCCCGGCTACTTTGAGGACAGCTTCTCCACGATTGCGGCCTACGGTGCCAACGCCGCCATGATGCACTACCACGCCGAGGGCGAGGTCAACAGCGTCATCGAGCCGCACGGCTTCCTGCTGGTGGACAACGGCGGCCAGTATGACTGCGGCACGACCGACATCACCCGCACCTACCCGGTCGGCCCGCTGACCGACAACGAGCGCCGCTATTACACATGGGTGCTGCAGAGCCACATCGACATGGCCCGCGCCGTCTTTCTGGACTACTGCACCGGCTTTGCGCTGGACACCTTTGCCCGCGGCCCGGTCTGGGCGCACAAGGTCAACTACCGCTGCGGCACCGGCCACGGCGTCGGCTTCATCTCCGGCGTGCATGAGGGTCCCCAGAGCCTGCGCCCGAACAACCCCGTCATCTTCAAGCCCGGCATGACCATCACCGACGAGCCGGGCATCTATGAGACTGACGAGGTCGGCATCCGCATCGAGAACGAGCTGGAGTGCGTGGATATGGGCGAGAACCAGTACGGCCACTGGCTGGGCTTTGCCCCGCTGACGCTGGTGCCCATCTCGACCGAGCCGGTCCTTGTGGACGAGCTGAGCCGCGACCAACTCAACTGGCTGAACGACTACCACGCCCATGTCTATGAGATGCTCAGCCCCCGCCTGAACGAGGACGAGAAGGCATGGCTGAAGGAGAAGTGCGCCCCCCTCGCAAGATAAGTATTCTCCGGGCGGCAGCGCGCTGCTTTCCCCGGGAAACAAAAACGGCAGATGCCCCGCCGGGCATCTGCCGTTTTTTTGTTTAGTTATCGCAGCCGGAGTCGGTCTCGCCGCAGCCATCGCAGTCACTCTCGAACTGCACGGCGTTCTTGGCCAGCTCGGGGTCAAGGCGCTGTGCGACCTGCATCATCAGGGCGCACTCCATCCGCTTGCGGAACACCTTGCAGCCGTACTCATAGGTGCCGTGGATGTCGCCGGTAGCGTGCAGGGCGTTGGCCGCGCAGCCGCCCGCGCAGTACAGGCGTGCCCAGCAATCCTTGCAGTCGGGGCGGGCATAGACGTTGCACAGCTTGAACTCGTCGCGCAGGGCGGTGTTGGTCACGCCGTCCCAGACATTGCCCAGCTTGTAATTGGGGTCGCCGACAAACTGGTGGCAGGGGTACAGGTCGCCCCAGGGGGTCACGGCCATGTACTCGGTGCCGGAGCCGCAGCCCGAGATGCGCTTGTAGATGCAGGGGCCGTGCTTCAGATCCAGAATGTAATGGTAGAAGGTGATCGGCTTGCCGGCCTTCTGGCGGCGCAGCATGTCGTTGGCCAGCAGCTCATACTGGTCAAACAGCTTGGGCAGATCCTCCTCGGTCAGCGCCTCGGGGGAGTCGGGCGGTGCCACAACAGGCTCCATCGACAGCTCGCTGAAGCCGAGGTCGTCTGCCATATGGAACAGGTCCTTGGTAAAATCAACATTGTGATGCGTAAAGGTGCCGCGCATATAGTAGCCCTTGCCGCCGCGCGCCTTGACCAGCTTCTGGAATTTGGGCACGATGCGGTCATAGCTGCCGTTGCCAGCCAGATCCACGCGGAAGCGGTCGTTGACCTCCTTGCGGCCGTCGAGCGAAAGCACAACATTATGACATTCCTTGTTGCACCAGTCAATGACCTCGTCCGTGATGCCGATGCCGTTGGTCGTCATCGTAAAGCGGAAGTTCTTGTTATACTTTCCCTCGATGCTGCGCGCATAGGCAACCAGCTGCTTGCAGACCTCGAAGTTCATCAGCGGCTCACCGCCGAAGAAATCGACCTCCAGATTGCGGCGGGTGCCGGAGTTTTCGATCAAAAAGTCCAGCGCGCGCTTACCGGTCTCAAAGCTCATCAGGCCGGCCTCGCCGTGGAACTTGCCCTGCGCGGCAAAGCAGTAGCTGCAGTTCAGGTTGCAGGTGTGGGCCACATGCAGGCAGAGCGCCTTGACCACATTGGAACGGTTTTTAAAGTCAAAGGCGTGGTCAGCGTAGGCATCGGGCGCAAACAGCTGGCCGGCGGCGGTCAGTTCGTCAATGTCGTCCAGCACATCGTTGATGTCGGCGGCGGTCACATCGGCGCGGTCCGCGTATTTTTTGGTCAGGGCTTCGGCAGCCTGCTCCCGGCTGCTGCCTTGGTCGATCAGGGCGATGGCGTCATACGCGACATCGTCCACGGCGTGTACGCTGCCGCTGTAGACATCCAGTACGATATTGTAACCGCTTAATTTGTATTGATGGATCATGGTTTTCTCCGTTTTGTCAGGTTGGATATACGGCAGGCGGCCACGGGCGGATATGGAATCCGCCCCTACGGAACCCCCTTGCGGGGGCGCATTCCCTATGCGCCCCACCGCATCATATCATAGAAAATGCCGGGCTGCCCTGCGGCATCCCGGCATCAAAGCCAGCAAAAATTACTTGTCGGTCTTCTCGCAAGGCTGGTTGGCAATGCCGCAGCTGGTCTTGCAGGCGCTCTGGCAGGAAGTCTGGCACTCGCCGCAACCGCCGTTCAGCAGGCTCTTCGCCATATCGCGGGTCTCGAGAGTCTGGATGTGCTTCATAAAACAGTCACCCCTTTATACATTTTAGAATTATTACTATTATACACGGTTTTGGCAGGGGTGTCAAGGGGGCAATCAAGGCAAAGCGGCAGAGCCCCTCCGGCCTTGCTTCGCTCGGCCACCTCCCCTATAAGGGGAGGCTTTTCTCGCGGACTCCGCCCGCGCAAAAGGCTCCCCACAATGTGGGGAGCTGGCCGAGCCTGCGAGGCCTGAGGGGCTTTGCGGCCTTCAAATCACCGAAATCTTATCCGGCCCGCTTCCCCCAATATGCTTGATCCTTGTCCCGACCTTTTCCAGTTCCTCACACGCGGCGGCCAGCGCCGCCGTCACCTCCTCGCCGGGGGCGATCAGCGGCACACCGGGCGGGTAGGCCCAGAGGTACTCGGCGGCGGTCTGCCCCACAGCGCTCTGCATCGGCACAATGCGGGACGGGCGCAGCAGTGCCGCGCCGATCGTGCAGCGCACCGCGCCGGGCGCGGGCAGGATATGCGGCGCTGCGGCGGGCGGCGCTGCGGTCTTGTCCCACGCGGCCAGCACATCGGCCAGCCGGTCCAGCGCGTCCTCTGCATCGCAGGGGCTTGTCATCGCCAGCACATTGGGGCCGCAGACCATCTCCGGCTCAAAGCCGTTTTCCCGCAAATACGCCGCGCCCGCCGTGCCGATCTGCAGCAGCAGCTTGCCGGCATCGTGCGCATAAAAGTCCGGGTGGGGCGCGTCTGCGCCGCAGCACAGGATGCGCGTGTTCTGCAGCTTTTTCGCTGCAGCGTCAAATCGGTCCAGCCGGGCGCGCCATGCGGCAAAGGCCGCGCACCCCTGCTGCGCCAGCCAGCCGGTGCAGCCGTCCAGACTGACGAGCAGCGGGTAGCTGGGTGAGCTTGTCTCAAATACATCCAGCTGGCGCTCGACCTCGGCGGGGTCCGCAAGGCTGCCGTTCAGCTGCAAAAAGGCAGTCTGGGTCAGGCTGGGCAGCGTTTTGTGGGCGCTTTGCACGACAAGGTCGGCCCCCGCCGCGACCGCGCCGCCCTGCCAGCCGTACTGCGCGGCAAACGGCAGATAGTGCGCGCCGTGCGCCTCATCGACAAGCAGCGGCACGCCGTGCGCGTGGCAGAGCCTTGCAATGGACGCTATATCGCTTACAACGCCCTCGTAAGTCGGGCTGGTCAGGATGACGCAGCGCGCCTGCGGGTGCGCATCGAGCGCGGCAGCCACCGCGGCGGGCGGCACGCTGCCGTAGATGCCGAACGCCGCATCGACCGGCGGCGTCAGGTAATGGGCGGTCAGCTGCCCCAGCTCAAGGGCGTGATAGACGGCCTTGTGGCAGTTGCGCGCCACGATGACCCCACTGCCGAAGGGTGCCAGCGCGCGGATGCCCGCCAGCAGGCCGACTGTGCTGCCCCCCACCAGATACCAGCAGCGGCGGCTGCCGTACAGGGCGGCGGTGCGCTGCATGGCGGCGGCCAAAATGCCGTCCGCATCGTGCAGGTCGTCCGCACCGTCAATTTCGGTCATATCCCACGCAGCGCAGCCAAGCCCCGGTGCGGGCAAGGCGCGGCGCTTGTGGCCGGGCATGTGCAGCGGGTAGCGGGCAGCGGAGAGGGTTTCTAATTGTTGTTGCAGCGTTGATTTTGTCATAGCATACCTTATATAAAAAGCCTTCCCCCAAGTGGGGGAAGGTGCCCGAGGCCCCGCCCGAGGGCGGATGAGGGATGACTGTACCGTGCCCGCCCTTTTGCGGCTGGCAGCGGCAGACTCTCCCCTCATCAGCCGCCTGCGGGCGGCAGCTTCTCCCCCAAGGGGAGAAGCCTTTGGGGTTACGAAATCTCAATTTCTGCCTTGCTGCCCGCCCGTGTCTTGGTCACGCGGATCTGACGGGTCAGGCGGTCCTGCAGGGCCTCGACATGGGAGATGACGCCGATGAGCTTATCGCCCCCGGCCAGCCCGGCCAGCGTATCAACGGCCTTTTCAAGGCTGTCGGCGTCAAGCGAGCCGAAGCCCTCGTCAATAAACAGCGTTTCGATGACCACGCCGCCCGCGTTCTGCTGGATCGTATCGCTGATGCCCAGCGCAAGGCTCAGAGCGGCCATAAAGCTCTCGCCGCCCGACAGGCTGCCCACCGGGCGGGTCTTGCCGGTGTAGGCGTCAAAAACATCGAGATCCAGCGCGGTCTTACCGCTGACGGCCTCGCTCCGGCGGCGCAGCAGGCGGTACTGCCCGTCCGTCATGCGGGTGAAGCGCAGGTTGGCAGCCTCGACCACGCCGTCAAAATAGAACGCCTGTACGTATTGTTCAAACGGCAGCTTGATTTTGCCGGTCAGGTTGCCGTTGATCGTTTTGGAGAGGTTGTCCCACATGGCCCGCTTTTCCCGGGCGGCGGCGCTCTCCCGCATGGCCTTGTGCAGGGCATCCAGCGCGGCGCGGTTGGTGTGCAGCCGGTGGACCGCCGCATCGCGGGCATCCATAGCGGCGGCGCGGTCGCTGCGCAGCCGGGCCAGCGCCTCCTGCAGGCGCTCCAGCGCATCGGGGTTATCCCGCTTGGGCATCGTCTCCTGCATCTGCTGCACACGGGCCGTGGCAGCGGCGTGGCCTGCCTTGGCGTTGGCGGCGCGGCGGGTGGCGGCAAACTGCTGCTTGTCCAGCTCAGCCAACTGGCGGGTCAGGATGTCTGCCTGCTTGGCAAGGCTCTTGGCGCGGTCGGTCTTTTGCTTCAGCTTCAGGTGGTCGGCCTGCAGGCCGCGCAGCCCCTCGGCCAAGCTCTCCTGCTGGGCGGTCAGGGCGGCTTTCAGCTCGTCCGGTGTCAGCTCGGCGGCGGGCTTGCCCGTATAGCGGTCCCCGCGGCGGGCGAAAAATCCATCTGCGTCGCGCTGCAATGCCGCGCGCAGCTCATGCGCGTGGGCAGCGGCGTCACCGGCGGTGCGGCTGGCGGCGGCCGTTGTGCGGCGCTGGGCCGTCAGCTCCTTCTCGCGCTCCTCCAGCTGCTTTTCGGTGATGTGGTCCTTGGGCAGGGCCGCGATCTTGGGGTGGCGGGTCGAGCCGCAGACCGGGCAGGGCTTGCCCTTTTCCAGATCGCGGGCCAGCAGGCCGGCGCGGTTGGCGTTAAGCTGGCGCTGCAGCGTGCTGTACTCCTCCTCGGCCTTGTCCAGCGCGGCCTGCGCCGCCACATAGGCGGTTTGGCGGTCTGCGGCGTCCTGCCGGGCCTTGTCGGCGTCCTGCAGCTGGCTTAAAAGCTGCCTGCAGTCGGCAGAAAGCCCCTCCGCCAGCTCAATGCGGTGGTCGGTTTTCAGCAGATCGGCCTCGGCCTGGCTCAGCGCGGCGCGGTCGGCCTCGTTTTTGGCAATGCTCTCCTTGAGGCTCGCCGTCCGCTTTTCAAGGTCGGCCATGATGATGTCGGTCTGGTGCTCGACATCGGCGGCGCGCTGCTCCTCGGCGATGAGGCCGGCCAGCTGGCGGCGGCGGGCGGCGCGCTCCTCGGCAATTTTAAGGCCGGCGTCACCGCGGGCGATCTTCTCGTCCAGCTCCTTCATGACGGCGGTCTGGCGCTTCTCGTTCGCCTCATCGGCCTCAAGCAGCAGCTTGCCAAGCTCGGCGGCAGCGCCTGCGGCAAAGGGGTCGCGGTCGTCCTGCATTTCGGTTAGCTCGGCGGCGGTCTGCTCATCGGCGCCCTCTCCCAGCAGGGCACCTACATGCATCAAAAGTACATCATCCAGCCGCTTACATTCCTCCTCGGCGCGGCGGGCATAGTCCACGGCGGCCTGTCCAAGGCGCTGGTGGTCGGCCGTGTCAAAAACGCGGCGCAGGATGGCGGCCCGCTCGGCGGAGGGGGCGTTCAGCAGCCGGGTGAAATCATTCTGCGCCAGCATCGACACCTGCGCAAACTGCTTGGCGTCAATGCCCAGCAGCTTGACAACGGCGTCCGTCACAGCACAGGCACCGCTGACCGGCTCGTCCGGCTCGCGGATAAGTTCAGCCTTGGCGGGCACCTTGACCATGCCGCTGCCCCGCTTGGCCGCGCGCTGCTGGTCGGGCCAGCGGCGCACCGTGTAGCTGCGCCCCCGGTGGGTAAAGGTCAGCTCCACCGAGGTCTCGGCCTCCGGTGCAGCAAAATCACTGCGCAGCATCGTTGTTTTTCGATTTTCGCCCGAGGTCTCGCCGTAGAGTGCAAAGGTGATGGCGTCAAACAGGGCGGTCTTGCCCGCGCCGGTATCGCCGCCGATCAAAAACAGGCCGTTGCCGCCGAACGCCGCAAAATCCAGCTCTGTGCGGCCGGCGTAGGGGCCGAAGGCGTTCAAGATCAACTTCCGGGGTTTCATTCGCTTTTTGACGCCTCCTCGCGCAGTTTTTTCACGGCCAGCACTTCCTCGGTCGTCAGGGCACGGCCGTTCATCTTGGTGAAAAAGTCCTGAAACAGCTCGGCAAAGGGCTTGCCCTTGACGGCCTGCGTCATATCGGCCGGCAGCGCCGCCGTGCCCTTGGGCTGGTAGTCGAGCCGCATCGCATTGGGGTAGGCCGCGCGCAGCTGGGCCATCGCATCGGGCAGCGGGGTCGGGTCGGTCAGGGTCGCCCAGATATAATCCTCGGTGTCGGTGGGGTGCGCGACCAGCTTGGCCAGCGGGCCGGTCAGGTGGCGCATGGCGCGGCGGGGCGTCAGCGGCAGCTGCTCGATCTTTTCGACACCGCGCTTGCCGATCCGCACAAGGGTGGCGGATTTCTGCATACCGCACTCGTCCAGATGGTAGCACAGCGGCGAGCCGGCGTACCGCACGGCGTCAATGCCGACCCGCTGCGCGCGGTGGATATGCCCGAGCGCCGCATAGCAGAAGCCCGCAAACCGCGCTGCATCAATAGAATCCACCGTGCCGACCGTCAGGGGGGCCGTCTCACTGCCGGCAAGCTGGGGCGGGCATACGCCGGAGACCACCATCTGGTGGGCCACCAGCACGCGGCGGGGGGCGGCAGGCTCACAGACAGCGAGCGCCGCGCCCACGGCGGAATCATAGTCGGAGATCTCGGCCTCGGGCAGATAGTGGCGCACGGTGGCCGCCCGCACAAAGGGCAGCAGGGTAAATTCAAGGGGGCCGTAGCGGTCATGCAGCACGACCTGCTTGGGCATGCCGTGGAACCGCCCGGCGATGTAAACGCCCTGCTCTGCCAGCAGGCCGCTGGCGAAATCAAGGCGCTCGGCGCTGTCGTGGTTGCCGGACACGGCCAGCACCGGTACATGCCGCAGCGAAAGCTGTGTCAAAAACCAGTCGAGCAGCGTGCAGGCCGCAGCCGGGGGGACGGGGGTGTCGTAGATGTCGCCCGCCAGCACCACGGCCTCGACGCCGTGCTTATCGCAGAGGGTCAGGATCTGCTCCAGAATAAAGCGCTGATCCTCCAGCATATCAAACCCGTTGACCCGTTTGCCAAGGTGCAGGTCAGCCAAGTGCAGAAATTTCATAGTGTATCTCCAGATTTTGCGTTTACCGCGCTGCAGGGGCCGGACATGTCCGGCCCGCGGCCTTGCGGGGATGGGGTGCTTGCCGGAATGTACAGGGCCGGGCGTGCCCGGCCCCTACCCGGCAGCCTGCCGTTTGTAGGGGGCGGCGTCCTCTACGCCCCGCAGGCCGATGCAAGCATCGGCCCCTACAAATTCACTGCGTTACCGCCACAGCTTCTCCCATGTGGTAATATCCAGCGTCACGCCGGGCAGGACCTCCATCGGGGCGGTCTCTGCCTTGCGGAAGCGGCATTTTTTCGCAAAGCCCTCGGCCTTGAGGTCGCGCGCCCACACCTTCAGGTACAGGCGGCTGCGGCCATCCCCCTCGGCCAACTTCTGGGCGTAGGCCACAACGCTGCGGCCGATGCCCTTGCCGCGGGCCTTCTCCTTCAAAAACAGGCGGCTCAGGCACATGGCGCCCGCCGGGCCGAGGTCGAGTGCAAAATAGCCCACCGGCTCGGTGCCGAGATAGACGAGGAAATAGTTGATAACGCCGCTGTGGATCTCGTCATCGGTCAGGATGTCGCTCTGGTACTTATCGGCCAGCGCGGCGGCGACCTTGGGCGTCAGCTTGGTGTAGTGCTGCACAAAAATTTCCTGTGCCAGCTCCGAAACCAGCTGCACATAGCGGGTCTTGGTAACTTGTTTAAATGTCGGGTTCATAGTAACTCCTTTTAGATAATAGATAAAAGATAATAG
>OHFD01000361.1_pt1 | contig 16386 bp, 13 predicted proteins | sample 1567451 | NCBI WGS metagenome assembly OHFD01 (sample SAMEA3879588, study PRJEB24766) | human gut metagenome | biome: human-associated habitat; feature: feces | place: USA | collected 1985/1987 | reverse complement strand
CCCCGACCGCTTTATGCGGCCGGGGCAGGGGTCACGCAGCGCAGAAAAGCAGCTGCGGGCTTGTTATAATCAGAAATCGACCTCGGTGTCGTAGTAGCAGCACTTCAGCAGCTTTTCCATCTCTTCCTGACTCGGCTGGCGCGGATTGGAGCCGGTGCAGGCGTCTGCGATGGCGTTCTTGGCAATCTCGGGCAGTCTCTCAAGGAAGACATTCTCCGGGACGAAGCCCTGCTCACAGGGGTAGGAGTCGGGGCCGTAGTGGCCGATGCAGTGCGGGATGTTCAGGTCGTCATTCATGCCGCGCAGGTATTTGATCAGCAGCGCGACCTTCTCATCGTCATTGCTGCCGCCCAGATGCATCTTGTCGGCGATGACGCCGTAGCGTACCTTGGCGGTAGGATCCTTGGCGTTGAAAGCGATGACCTTGGGTAGGTACATGGCGTTGGCAGCACCGTGGATGATGTGAGCGCCGTAATCAGCAAAGGCGGCGCCGGTCTTGTGGGCCATGCTGTGGACGATGCCCAGCAAAGCGTTCGAGAAAGCCATGCCGGCCAGACACTGTGCATTGTGCATGGCATCGCGCTTTTCCATATCGCCGTTGTAGCTGCCGACGAGATCCGCCTGAATCATCTCAATGGCATGCAGGGCCAGCGGGTCGGTAAAGTCGCAGTTGGCGGTGGAGACATACGCCTCAATCGCATGGGTCATGGCGTCCATACCGGTGTGGGCGACCAGCTTTTTGGGCATGGTGTGGGCCAGCTCGGGGTCAACGATGGCGACATCGGGGGTGATCTCAAAGTCCGCGATGGGATACTTGATGCCCTTGTCATAGTCGGTGATGATCGAGAAGGCCGTTACCTCGGTCGCAGTGCCGGAGGTGGAGGAGATGGCGCAGAAGTGTGCCTTGCGGCGCAGCGGCGGGATGCCGAACACCTTGCACATCTCCTCAAAGGTGATCTCGGGGTACTCATACTTGATCCACATCGCCTTGGCTGCATCGATGGGGGAGCCGCCGCCGATCGCTACGATCCAGTCGGGCTCAAACTTCAGCATTGCCTCGGCACCCTTCATGACGGTGGTGACGGAGGGATCGGGTTCGATGCCCTCAAACAGCTCGACCTCCATGCCGGCTTCCTTTAAGTAAGCCTCCACGCGATCCAGAAAGCCGAAACGCTTCATGGAGCCGCCGCCAACGCAGATCATGGCGCGCTTGCCGGGCAGGGTCTTCAATGCCTCCAGTGCATTGGGGCCGTGGTAAAGGTCACGGGGTAAAGTAAATCTAGCCATAGGGATTGCCTCCTTATAATAATACTCCGTACTTTGACAATTAAATGTCACAATTAAGTATTAACAGTATACCTCTTTTTTGTCTAAAAGGTCAATCGTCAATACGGAGAACTTCTCCGCGATTATTCGGCATTTTGCCAGTCGGGTCCTCATACGCTTATCGTATGGGGAAGGGGGCTGGTGTTATGCGTCATATCACACCGCAGCTGAACACAAAAATGCGCCTGCGCACACGGATACTGGCGGCGGTGCTGGCGGTCGGGTGTCTGGGCGGGCTGGCGGTGCGGCTTTTTATTTTGATGCTGCGCGACCCCGGCGGCTATGCGCTGCGTGCCGCCGACCAGCAGCTGCGCGGGGCCACGCTGCCTGCCGCACGCGGAGAGATCTACGCTGCGGACGGTACGCTGCTTGCGGCCAGCGAGACCTGCTGGACGATCCGCGCCGCCCCGCGGGAGATGGCGGACGAAGCCGTGGAGCCTGCCGCAAGGGCGCTGAGCGAGATTCTGGAGCTGGACTACGCCGAAACACTGGCAAAATTCAGCCAGCGGACCTCCAACGATTGCCTGCTGCGCCGCCGCGTGGACAAGGCGATGGCCGATGCGGTCCGGGACTGGTGCCGCAACAACGGTGTGCAGGGCGTTCAGATCCGGCAGGACACCAAGCGCGTCTACCCGCAGGGAAATTTTATGGGCGGCATCCTCGGTTTTACCGATGTGGACAATGCAGGGCTGTGGGGGCTGGAGCTGCGCTATAATGACGAGCTGACAGGGGAGAACGGGCGCATCCTGACCGCCAAAAACGCCTGGGGCTACGACATGCCCACCCACTACCAGACCCTTGTGGATGCGGTGCCCGGCAACACGCTGACCCTTACGATCGATGCTCAGATCCAGCACTGGCTGGAAAGTGCGCTGTCCGCCGCCGTGGCCGAGCATCATGTTGCCGAGCGGGGTGTAGGCATCGTCATGGATGTACACACCGGCGCGGTGCTGGCAATGTCCTGCCAGCCGGACTACGACCCCAACTCACCGCGCAGCCTTATAAACAAGGAAGCCCGCGACACGGTGAACGCTCTGCAGGGCGAGGAACGCAGCGCCGCCCTGCAGCGGGCGCAGCAGGCGCAGTGGCGCAACAAGGCCATCAGCGACCTGTACGAGCCGGGCAGTGTGTTCAAGCTTATCACGGCTGCGGCGGCATTGGACAGCGGCGCCTGCAAGCCCACGGACTATTTCACCTGCGCGGGCAGGATCACGGTGGCGGGCACACGGTTCCGCTGCGCCAACGGCCATATCCACGGCAGCGAGACCTTTGCCAGGGGGCTGGCCGTCAGCTGCAACCCCTGCTTTATCCAGATCGGTGCGAGGCTTGGCAAGGAGCGCTTCTGCGACTATTTCGCGGCATTTGGACTGCGGGAGCCGACCGGCATCGACCTGCCGGGCGAGATACGCCGCAGCGAGTACTACACGGCCGACCGGATGGGTCCGGTGGAGCTGGCAAGCTGCTCCTTCGGGCAGAGCAGCAAGGTGAGCTACCTGCAGATGCTTACGGCCGTCTGCGCGGTGGTCAACGGCGGGAAGCTGATGCAGCCGTATCTCGTCAGCAAAATCACGGCACCGGACGGGCAAGTCATAAAGGAAGTAGAGCCTGTGGTGAAGCGGCAGGTCATCAGCGAGGAAACCTCGGCCACGATGTGCCGCCTGATGGAGGGCGTCGTGACCAGCGGCACCGGCAAACAGGCGGCTGTGGCGGGCTATCGTGTCGGCGGCAAAAGCGGCACCAGCCAGAAGCTGGACAGCGCCAACGAGGGGGCGCGCATCGCCAGCTTTGTGTCGGTCGCGCCCATAGACGACCCGAAAATTGCGGTGCTGGTCTGTCTGGACGAACCCCACAGCTGGACCACCAGCGGCGGCGCACTTTCCGGCCCGGTCTGTGCCGAGGTGCTGAAAAAGGCGCTGCCGTATATCGGTATAAAACCAACGGTGTAGGGTGATGGCAAACGGGAAAAGCCCCTCAGGCCTCGCAGGCTTGGCCAGCTCCCCTTACAGGGGAGCCTTTTTGCGCGGGCACAAGCTGAAAATCCCTCTTGACATTCCCCAAACCTGTGCTATACTTGTAAAGTGCGCAAACGAACAGTTAGATTGCGAACAATTAGAAATCTAACTGATTTTTGCTTGAAAATCAGAACAGGAGGGAAGAAATGTGCGTTGAATCGCAAAATGAATGCGGCTGCTGTGCTGATGTTCACTTCGGCGCGCTGCTGAACCAGACCGCGCGGGTCATACGCAGGGCGCTCGATGCCCGCATTTCCGGCGTCAACCCGGATCTTTCCGGTGTGCGGGGCATGGTGCTGGGCGACATTGTCCGCGGCAACCGCAGCGGGCGGGATGTCTACCAGCGCGATATTGAGCAGTGGTTCAACATCCGCCGCTCAAGCGTGACGGCGATGCTGCAGGGGATGGAGCAGGACGGGTTTATCACCCGCTGTGCGGTTGAGAAGGACGCCCGCCTGAAACGGCTGGTGGCCACAGACAAGGGCCGTGCCTGCCATGAGCAGATCGAAGCCTGCATTGCGCAGTTTGAGGATGATCTGCAGACCGGCATTGACCCGCAGCAGGCCGCTGCGGCCCGCGCTGTGCTGGAGCTGACGCTGAAAAACGCGCAGCATATCCTGGAAGAAGGAAATATAACACAAGAGAGGGGAAATACCACTTGTTAAAAACACTCGGACGCGAAACAAAAGGCTTTCGGCTGGTATCCGTGCTGACACCGGTCTTTATGATCGCGGAAGTCATCATGGAAATGATCATCCCGAGGCTGATGGCCTCCATCATTGACAACGGCGTTACGCCGGGCAATATGCAGGTCATCTACACGGTCGGCGCACAGATGATCGTGGCGGCGCTTTTCGGCCTGCTGTTCGGTATTCTGGGCGCTGTTGCCGGCTCACATGCGGCCACCGGCTTTGCCCGCAACCTGCGCCGCGCGATGTTCCGCAACATCCAGACCTTCAGCTTTGCCAACATTGACAAATACTCCACGGCGGGCCTTGTCACCCGCATGACCACCGATGTGACGAATATCCAGAACGCCTACCAGATGCTGCTGCGCATGTCGATCCGTGCGCCTGCCAGCATGATCGTGGCGCTGATCATGTCCTTCGCCATCAATCGTGAGCTGGCAAGCGTCTATCTGGTCGCAGTTATCCTGCTGGGCGGCGCGCTCGTCTTTATCATGAGCCGCGCCACCAAGTACTTCGGCGAGGCCTTCCGCAAATATGACGACCTGAACGAGAGCGTGCAGGAGAATGTCTCCGCCATCCGCGTAGTCAAGGCCTATGTCCGCGAGGATTTTGAAGGCAAAAAGTTCAAAAAGGCCAGCGAGAATGTCCGCCGCCTGCTTATGCGCGCTGAGATGATCCTTGCATGGAACGCCCCGCTCATGCAGCTGACCGTTTACAGCTGCATCCTGCTGATCTCCTGGCTGGGCGCACAGCTCATTGTCAGCTCCGGCGCGACCGCCTTCACCACCGGCGATCTGATGAGCATGCTGAGCTACTGCATGAACATCCTGATGAGCCTGATGATGCTCTCGACGGTCTTTGTCATGATCACGATGTCTATGGCCTCCGCAAGGCGTGTGGCCGAGGTGCTGGACGAGCAGTCCGACCTCAAGAATGGTGAGGACCCTGTCATGGAGGTCAAGGACGGCTCGGTCAAGTTCGATCATGTCAGCTTTGCCTACAAGAAGGACGGCGAAAAGGCACTGGAGGATATCGACCTCGAAATCAAATCCGGCGAGACCATCGGCATTATCGGCGGCACCGGCTCGGCCAAGTCCAGTCTGGTGCAGCTGCTGCCCCGCCTGTACGATGCGACCGAGGGCCGCGTCATCATCGGCGGTGTCGATGTACGCAGCTATGATCTGGACACGCTGCGCAACAATGTGGCCATGGTGCTGCAGAAGAACGAGCTGTTCAGCGGTACGATTGCCGACAACCTGCGCTGGGGCAACCCCGATGCCACCGACGCCGAGATCGAGGACGCCTGCAAGCAGGCCTGCGCCGATGAGTTTATCGAGCGCTTCCCCGATAAGTACCAGACCCACATCGAGCAGGGCGGCAACAATGTCTCGGGCGGCCAGAAGCAGCGCCTCTGCATTGCCCGCGCGCTGCTGAAAAAGCCCCGCATCCTGATTCTCGATGACTCGACCTCCGCCGTTGATACCGCCACGGACGCGAAGATCCGCCACTCCTTTGCCGAGAAGATCCCCGGCACGACGGTGTTTATCATCGCCCAGCGCATCTCCTCCGTCGAGAATGCGGACAAGGTGCTCGTGCTGGATAACGGTAGGGTCAGCGGCTTTGACACCCCCGCCAACCTGCTCAAAAACAACGCGATCTATCAGGATGTCTACAACAGCCAGACCAAAGGCTCCGGCGATTTTGATGAGAAGGGAGGGGAGGCCTGATGGCACAGCAAGCGAAAGTGGTAAAAGTCGGCCCCGGCGGGCGCAATAACGGCCCCCGCCCCAAGGTCGAAAACCCCGGCAAGGTGTTCAAGCGTATCCTTGGGTATGTCATGAATCAGTACAAGGCGCAGGTCATCATCGTGCTCTGCTGCATTCTGCTGGCAGTGTTTGCCCAGCTGCAGGGCGTTATGTTTTCCCAGACGCTGATTGACGGTTACATTCTGCCGTTGCTGCGTTCGGGCGGCACGGATTTCAGCGGTCTGGCCGCCGCCATCCTGCGTGTGGCTTCGTTCTACTGTATCGGTATTGCTGCTATCTTTGTGCAGAACCGTTTGATGGCCCGCATCACACAGGGCACGCTGAAGAATCTGCGTGACGAGATGTTTACCCACATGCAGACGCTGCCCATCAAATATTTTGATACCCACGCCCACGGCGACATCATGTCGATCTACACCAACGACATCGACACCCTGCGCCAGATGATCAGCCAGAGCCTGCCCCAGCTGGTCAACACGATCGTCACGCTGGTCGGCGTGCTGGCATCGATGATTTACCTCAGTATCCCTCTGACGCTGCTGGCGCTGGCAATGGTCGGCGTTATGCTGCTGGTCACGAAGTATCTGACCGGAAACTCCGGCAAATACTTCCTCAGGCAGCAGCAGGAGCTGGGCAAGGTCAACGGCTACATTGAGGAGATGATGAACGGCCAGAAGGTCGTCAAGGTGTTCTGCCATGAGCAGATCGCCATCGACGAGTTCGACAAGCTCAATGATGAGTTGTTCCAAAGCGCCGACAAGGCCAACGCCTACTCTCTGGTGGCGATGCCGGTCAATGGCCAGCTGGGCAACCTGAGCTATGTCTTCTGCGCTATCATCGGTGGCGCGCTGGTTATCAGCGGCTTCGGCGGTAATCTGTCTCTGGGCGGGCTGGCCAGCTTCCTTGTGCTGAACCGCCAGTTCAACCAGCCCATCAGCCAGATCTCCATGCAGCTGAACTCGGTCGTCATGGCATTGGCCGGCGGTGCGCGTATCTTTGCCCTGCTGGACGAGAAGCCCGAGGTCAACGAGGGCGATGTGACGCTGGTCCACGCGAAATATCTGGCGGACGATTCCGTCACCGAGGCGGACGAGTCCACCGGCACGTGGGCGTGGAAACATGTGGGTGCTGACGGAAAGCCCAGCTACACCGAGCTGAAGGGTGACATCGTCTTTAAGGATGTTGATTTCGGCTACGATGAGAAGAAGATCGTTCTGCACGACATCAACCTTTACGGCCGCCCGGGCCAGAAAATCGCCTTTGTCGGCTCCACCGGCGCCGGCAAGACGACCATCACCAACCTGATCAACCGCTTCTACGATATCCAGAAGGGCCAGATCTACTATGACGGTCTGGACATCAAGGCCATTGAGAAGGACGCGCTGCGCTCCTCGCTGGGCATCGTGCTGCAGGATACCCACCTGTTCACCGGCACGGTTATGGAGAATATCCGCTACGGCCGCCTGACCGCCACCGATGAGGAGTGCATGGCCGCTGCCAGACTGGCGAACGCCGATACCTTCATCAAGCATCTGCCCGAGGGCTACAACACGATGCTGACCGGTGACGGCACGAACCTGAGTCAGGGCCAGCGCCAGCTGCTGGCCATCGCCCGCGCCGCTGTTGCCGACCCGCCGGTGCTGATCCTCGATGAGGCAACCTCCTCCATCGACACCCGCACCGAGAAGCTTGTGCAGGACGGCATGGACGGCCTGATGTACGGCCGCACCACCTTTGTCATTGCCCACCGCCTGTCCACGGTGCGCAACTCCGACTGCATCATGGTTTTGGAGCAGGGCCGCATCATCGAGCGTGGCACCCATGACGAGCTGATCGCCCAGAAGGGGCGTTATTACCGGCTGTACACCGGCAATTTTGCCGAGAACAGCTGATACTGCGGCGGTCGAAAAAGGTCGCAAATCAGCCTGAAATCAATCAAAACTGCCGGGATAGCTTGTGCTGCCCCGGCAGTTTTTGTGCAAAATGCCGCAACAGCGCGAAAAAGTTGACGGACAGGAAAAAAGTGGTTATAATAGGATGCGTAGACACGCAAAATGCAGTGTCTTACGCTGCGGCCTGAGGGAAAAAACGGCCGCCCTGAAGGTAGTTTACTTTTTATGATAAACAGGAGGGTATTGCATTATGGCACCCAGAAAGAAGATCGCACAGACTGTACTTACCGAGGGTAAGTTCTACACCATCAGCGCCGCCAACGGCAAGGTTGTTGAGGTTGCTGATTATAACATTGACAACGGCGCAAAGATCCAGCTGATGGACAATGCCAACTTTGAGTGGCAGCAGTGGGGCTTTGTCGCAGCGGGCGACGGCGTCTACCGTATCCGGAACCGTTTCACCGGCAAGATGATGGATCTGGATATGGGCGGCGTCAGCGATGGCACCCGCGTCCACCAGTGGGAGGGCGCACAGGCCTCCAGCCAGCTGTGGGTCGTGGAGCCTACCAACGACGGCCGCGTTAAGATCAAGTCCAACCTGGCCGGCAAACTGCTGGACCCCGGCATGGCTACCGAGAACGGCACTGTGCTGCAGATCTGGGCCGATGTCAACGGCGATAACCAGTTCTGGACCATTGATGAGGTGACCCGCAAGCCCAAGACCAGCGTCAAGGCCACCACTGTCAAGGCCAAGGCCGCTGCCGAGAAGGCTGCTACCGAGGTCGTCAAGGCCGCAAAGCCCGCCGCCGAGAAGGCTGTCAAGGCTGCCAAGCCTGCTGTCGAAAAGACCGTTGAGGCCGCGAAGCCTGTTGTCGAGAAGGCTGTCAAGGCTGCTGAGCCTGTTGTTGAAAAGACGGTCGAGGCTGTGAAGCCTGCCGCCGAGAAGGCTGTTGAGGCCGCGAAGCCTGTCGTTGAGAAGGCTGTCAAGGCCGCCGAGCCTGTTGTCGAAAAGACGGTCGAGGCTGTGAAGCCTGCCGCTGAGAAGGCTGTTGAGACCGTCAAGACTGCCGCTGCCAAGGCCAACACCCGCAAGGGTGGCAAGGACAAGCGCCGCAAGTAATTTGCTTTGAACTTTTTCCCTGCAATTTTTGTGCTGTAACGAGAAAACCCCGCCCCGGCAGGATGCAGTTCCTGACGGGGCGGGGTTATTTTTTGTTTGTGGCTGAAAAGCCTTCCCTTATGGGGGGAAGGTGGCCCGAAGGGCCGGATGAGGGGCGAGTGAGCCAGTATTGCCCGCGAACGAGCTGCGGCGGAAACGCTGCCTTCATCAGTCGCCTGCGGTGACAGCTTCCCCCACGGGGGAAGCCTTCAGACTTACCCCAGCGCCGCGATGCTCTCCTTGAGCTTGGCCAGTTTATCCTGGGCGGCGGTCAGCTTGGCGCGGGTCTCCTCCACCAGCTTGGCGGGGGCCTTCTCAACAAACTTCGGGTTCTTGAGCTGATTCTCGAACATGGTCAGCTCCTTTTCGGCCTTCGCCATCTCCTTGTTCAGGCGGGCCAGTTCCTTCTCACGGTCGATCAGCTCCATCATCGGGATAAAGCCCTTGGCATCGGGGGTGGCCACATTGACCATGCCCTCGGTGCTGCCGGTGTACTTGCCGGTGACAGTCACATCGGTCGCAAAGGCGAAGCGGGCCAGATAGGCGCCGCCCTTCTCAAAGGCGGCCGGGCTGGCGGTCTCGATGATCATGCTCGTCTTTTTGGCCGGGTGAACATTCATCTCGGCGCGCATGGCGCGGACAGCCTTGATGTAGTCCATCAGCTTTTCAAAGTCAGCGCAATCCTCGGCCCAGATCTTCATGTTCTCATCGCCGGGCCACTTCTCGGTCATGATGGTCTCGCCGCTGCCGGGCAGGGCCTGATAGAGATCCTCGGTGATGAACGGCATGAAGGGGTGCAGCAGCTTGAGCGCCTTGTCCAGCACATAGACCAGCACCTTGCGGGCGGTATCGGCGGCGGCTGCGTCCTCGCCGTTCAGGCGGGTCTTGCAGATCTCGATATACCAGTCGCAGTAGACCTCCCAGATGAAGTTCTCGACCTTTTCGGCGGCCAGACCCAGCTCGTACTTGTCGAGGTTGGCGGTGGCCTCGGCGGCGACCTTGGCCAGCTCGGACAAAATCCACTTGTCGCTCATGTCAAGCAGGCTTTCCTCGGGCAGACCCGGCTCAAAGTCCTCGGGCAGGTTCATCTGCACAAAGCGGGAGGCATTCCACAGCTTGTTGGCGAAGTTGCGGCAGGCCAGCACTTTTTCATCGCTGTAGCGCATATCGTTGCCTGCGGTGGAGCCGATGATCAACATCATGCGCAAAGCGTCCGCGCCGTACTGCTCAATGACCTCCAGCGGGTCAATGCCGTTGCCCAAGGATTTGGACATCTTGCGGCCCTGACTGTCGCGGACGATGCCGTGGATCAGCACCGTGTCAAACGGTGCCTTGCCGGTGTAGGCGAGGCCGGAGAAGATCATGCGGGACACCCAGAAGCCGATGATGTCATAGCCGGTGACCAGCGTATTGGTGGGGTAGAAATACTTGTAATCCTCGGCGTTCTCGTTGGGCCAGCCCAGCGTGGAGAAGGGCCACAGCGCACTGCTGAACCAAGTGTCCAGCGTGTCGGGGTCCTGGGTCAGCTTGGTGCTGCCGCACTTGGGGCAGCTGCAGGGAGCATCCTTGGAAACTACGGTCTCGCCGCAGTCATCGCAGTACCACGCGGGGATCTGGTGGCCCCACCACAGCTGGCGGCTGATGCACCAGTCACGGCCGCCCTTCATCCAGTTGATGTAGTTCTTGGTGAAGCGGTCGGGCACGAACTTGATCTCGCCCTTCTCAACGCTCTCGATGGCGGGCTTGGCCAGCGGCTCCATCTTGACGAACCACTGCTTGGAGACCATCGGCTCAATGACGGAGTGGCAGCGGTAGCAGGTGCCGACCTCATGGGTCAGGGGCTCGGTCTCCTTCAGCGCACCGCATGCCTCCAGATCGGCCAGAATGGCCTTGCGGGCCTCCAGCGCGGTCATACCGGCGTATTTGCCGCAGTCCAGAACATCCGGCTCATCGGCGGCTGCGCGGCCGGCGGCCTTCTCGGCATCGACGGCAGCCTTGTCGGCGGCGCCGGTCATGTGGCCGTCATAGGTCAGCACGCGGATCATCGGCAGATCGTGGCGCTTGCCGACCTCGAAGTCGTTGGGATCGTGGGCGGGGGTGATCTTCACAACGCCGGTGCCCTTCTCCATGTCGGCGTGCTCATCGCAGACGATGGGGATCTCACGGCCCAGCAGGGGCAGCACGACATGGCAGCCGTGCAGATGCTTGTAGCGCGGATCCTCCGCATTGATGGCAACGGCGGTATCGCCCAGCATCGTCTCAGGGCGGGTGGTGGCCAGCTCCAGCATCTCGCCGGTCTCCTTGACCGGGTAGAGCAGGTGCCAGAAGCTGCCGTCCTTGCTCTCATACTCGACCTCTGCGTCCGAGATGGAGGTGTTGCAGTGGGGGCACCAGTTGACCATGCGGTTGCCGCGGTAGATCAGCCCCTCATTGTACAGACGGACGAACACCTCCTTGACGGCGTCAGAGCAGCCCTCGTCCATCGTGAAGCGCTCGCGCTGCCAGTCGCAGGAGCAGCCCAGCTTTTTCAGCTGGCTGACGATGCGGTTGCCGTAGGTGTTCTTCCAGTCCCACGCGCGCTCCAAAAAGCCGTCACGGCCGACCATCTCCTTGGTCAGGCCCTCCTCGCGCATCTTGGCTACGACCTTGGCCTCGGTCGCAATGGAGGCATGGTCGGTGCCGGGCACCCACAGGGCGGCGTAGCCCTGCATCCGCTTGTAGCGGGTCAGAATGTCCTGCCAGGTTTCGTCCATAGCGTGGCCCATGTGCAGCTGGCCGGTGACGTTCGGCGGCGGCATTACGATGGTAAACGGCTTTTTGCTGCGGTCGACCTGAGTATGGAAATACCCCTTGTCGCACCAGTTCTGGTAGATGCGGTCCTCGGTGCCCTGCGGGGCATATTGTTTGGCGAGTTCTTTCGGCATGTGATAAAACCTCCTGATAAATGTGCGGGGCGCTTTGCGCAAAAAGAAAAGCCGCCCCATGAGTTATCATGGGACGGCCTGAATCAATTCAAGTCGCGGTACCACCCAAGTTGCCTTGTAAAAAGGCCGCTTTGCGGCAGGCCGAACAGCCCGCCTGCCCGGATAACGGCGGCAAACCCGGATGCGGCTGGCAGGGGAAACGCCCCTCTCACCGCATCTGCTTGAAAGTGACAGCGCCCGCCGCGCTCTGCCGGGCTTGCATCAACCCCCGGCTTGCTGCAAAAGTACGATTCGGGCACACTCTTTCGCACTGCATTTGTATCTTATAATGTACCGCAGTGCGGGGAATTTGTCAAGGGCATCGCCGGATAATAAATGCGCTTACGCCCACTTTTCCCATACATCGGGGCAGTACCCCACGGTGGCCAGCCTGCCGTTGCGCACAATGGGCTGGCGGATGAGCTGCTGGTTCTCAAACAGCTTGTCCGCCTGCTGGCTTTCGTCCAGCCATTGCAGCAGTGCCAGCGTGTCCTTGTCCTTTGCGCTCTCATCGACAAGCTGCGCCCACCCGCCCACGGCATGGCAGACATTGTCGAACTCGCCGCGGCTCATGCCTTTTTCCTTCATGTCGATCATCTGGAATTTGATACCGCGCTCCTTGAACCAGCGCTGCGCCTTTTTGGTGTCAAAGCTCTTGCTTGTGCCGAAGATCTGGATGTTCATGGCCATTCCCCCCGCAAAATACATTTTTTCATTAGAATACCACAAAAACCGTACCTTGACAACTTACAAGGCCGGGCCTATAGTATGAGGGAAACTGCAGCAGGGCGCTTGCTCTTATGCGGGCTGCGTGCTATAATACAGGTTTATAGAGGAGTATCTATAAAGGAGTATTATGGAAAAAGAAAGAACCAGTCCGTGGCTGATCTTGTTCCGCGTGGTATTTACGGCGGCGCTGATCGCCTGCATTATGTTTATCTTTCGCAACTCACTGGAAAACGGTGCTCAGTCGTCCGCACGCAGCCAAGCCGTCATGCAGCTGGTCAACAGTGCACTGGCCAAGGTGCATCTCGGCCCATTGTCGGAGCATCTGATCCGTAAGCTCGCGCACTTTTCGGAGTTTGCGCTGGAGGGCTTCCTGCTGATGCTCTGCATCCGCGTATACACAAAGCGTTTTGTACGGCACATGAGCTGGCCGCTGCTCGGCGGTATGACAACAGCGCTGATGGACGAAACGATTCAGCTGCGCAGCATCAGCCGCAGCTCATCGGTGGTGGATGTCTGGATCGACATGGCCGGCGTTGTGGCGGGACTGCTGTTTGCACTCATCATCCTGCTGATCGTGCGCGGCGTTACCGCATTCATCCGCGTCAAGCAGGAGAACCGCGCTCTGCGCGCCGAGAGCGCGGAGCTGCGCCGCCGCGAGCATGAGCGGCTGGCCCGCCGCGCCGCCCACCGTGCCCACGAGGCACAGCTGAACCGCCCCGAACCCGATGATGACGAATACGATGAGGAGGACGAAGAATGACAACCCAACAGGCAATCGAGGCCCTGCACGCCCTGCCGCGCATGGGGCAGGGGAAACCCGGCCTTGCCCGCATGCAAAATCTGATGGACCATCTGGGCAACCCGGAAAAGGACCTGCAGTGCATCCATATTGCGGGCACAAACGGCAAGGGCAGCCTTGCGGCGATGACCTCCGCGATCCTGACGGCGGCAGGCTATAAGACCGGCCTGACCATCAGCCCCTATGTGGTGGACTTCCTCGAGCGGTTCCAGATCGACGGCGAGATGATCCCGCCCCGCACGCTGGCCAGCCTGACCCAGAAGGTCATGGACGCAGCGGATGCCATCGAGGCTGAGGGCGGCGAAAAGCCTGTCGAGTTCGAGGCCGTCACGGCGCTGGCACTGCTTTGGTTCGCACGCGAAAAGTGCGACCTTGTGGTGCTGGAAACCGGTCTTGGCGGCCGCTGCGATGCCACGAACATCGTGCCGCACAAGCTCGTGGCCGCCATCACGAAGATCGGCTATGACCACATGGAAGTTCTGGGAGATACCCTTGATAAAATTGCCGCCGAGAAGGCCGGTATCATTAAGGAGGGGGCGGTCGTCGTCAACTATCCCGACCAGCCTGCCGAGGCGATGGGGCCGATCCTGACCGCTGCGGCCGAAGCCCACACCAGCATCATCACGCCCGACAAGGATGATCTGACTCTGCTGCGCGGCAAGCGGCTGGAAAATCGCATCGACTACGGCGGCTATCGCGCCGCACTGGGCCTGCCCGGCACGCACCAGGCTAACCACGCCGCCATGGCTGTCGAGATCGCGCTGGCCCTTTGGCGTGAATACGGCTACGAGATCTCGGACGATGCCATTCTGCAGGGCCTTGCCGCTGCGCGGATGCCCGCCCGTATCGAGGTGCTGCGCCGCCATCCGCTTCTGCTGCTGGACGGCTGCCACAACCCGGACGGCGCCAAAATGCTGGCTGCGACCCTGACCCGCGCCGATTTTGAGGAAAACCTCGTCGGCGTGCTTGGCGTACTGGCCGACAAGGATTACAAGGAGATGCTCTCCGATCTGGCGCCCTGCTTTGCCAAGGTCTACACCGTCACCCCCAACTGCCCCCGCGCACTGAGCGCCGAGGACTTGCAGAAGGAAGCACGCTTCCACACGGATGCCGAGGCTGCCGACAATGTGCCGGACGCCCTGCGCAAGGCCATCGACTATGCCGATGAGAACAATCTGGCCGGTGTTGTGGTCTGCGGCTCGCTTTATCTTGCGGCGGAGGCCCGCCCCTGGCTGCTTAAGGAAGCAGAAAAATAACAACCGCCCGCACAATTCCAACAAAATATGCACCCTGAAGCCTGTATCATAACGGTACAGGCTTTTCTTTATGCTGTAGGGAAAATTTTATCCATCCCGGCCTGCAACCACCAACCTGCTGCAACTCTATTACAAAAGGGGACAACCTTCCATGGCCAAAGTAACCTTCATCCCGGGCAGCGGCACCCTTGCCGCCTACCTCAGCGGCGAGATCGACCACCACGCCGCCCAATCGCTGCGGCGGGAGATCGATGCGCAGATAGATGACCGCCTTCCGGAATTGCTGACGCTGGATTTCTCGGGCGTCACCTTTATGGACTCCTCCGGTGTGGGGCTTATTCTGGGGCGCGGCCGGCATATCGGCGCGCTGGGCGGACGGCTGACCGTCCAGAATCCGCCCCGGGCGGTGCAGCGAATGCTCGATCTTGCTCACATAACCTACGCCTGAACGGAGGAAAAGACGATGAAGATGCTCAATCAGGTCAAGCTTACCTTCGCGGGGCGCTCTGTCAATGAGGGCTTTGCCCGCGCCGCACTAGCGGCGTTTCTGGTCCAGCTGGACCCGACTGTGCCCCAGCTGGCGGATATAAAAACCGCAGTGTCGGAGGCTGTGACCAACTGTATCGTACATGCCTATCCGGATCATATCGGCCCTGTGACAGTGACGGCGGCCATCTATGAGGGTGGAGTCGTTCGCATTACGGTATCGGACCGTGGTGTCGGCATCCCGGATGTCGCCAAGGCGATGGAACCGATGTTCACAACGGGTGACGCCGAGGAACGAGCCGGCCTCGGCTTTGCTGTTATGCAGAGCTTTATGGATAAGGTCCGGGTTTCGTCTGCACCGGGGCGCGGAACCCGTGTGACCCTGACAAAGCGCCTGCAGGCCCGCACCTGACCCTCTACATATATAAAAGGAGGGGACAGCCATGCCTGCCGATATCCGACAGCTGCCGCGTGAAGAATTTATCGAAAAGAATCTGGGACTCGTACACGCCTGTGCCGGAAGGTTCAAGGGGCGGGGCATCGAATATGAGGAACTGTACGCTGCGGGCTGTCTGGGGCTGGTCAAGGCCTGCGATGGCTTTGACACCGGCCGCGGCGTCTGCTTTTCCACCTACGCCGTGCCGGTCATTCTGGGAGAAATCAAAAAGCTGTTCCGGGACGGCGGCACAGTCAAGGTAAGCCGCTCTCTCAAGGAGCTGTCGCTGAAGATCAATCAGGAGCGGGAGCGCTGTCTGAAGCGTACCGGGCAGGAGCCGGGCGTCACAGAACTGGCAGAAACCCTGGGCACGACCCCGGAGCAGATCGCCCTCGCCATCCGGGCCTCGCTGCCGGCCCTGAGCCTGACGCCCACCGATGATGAGGACGGTCTGAAGGAATTCGATGTGCCCATCGACTCCCCGGAGGAGGCACTTTCTGACCGGATCGGCCTTGCGGAGGTGATGGACAGGCTCAGCGATGGGGACCGCCAGCTTATCCGGCTGCGCTTTTTTGCAGGCCGGACCCAAAGCGAAACGGCCCGCGTTCTAGGCACAACGCAGGTCCAAATATCCCGCCGCGAGCGCCGCATCCTGAAATGGATGCGCGAACAACTGCTGGAAGCACTGTGAAATACGGCTGCAACCCAACCTGCCCCTCACGGAAACTATTCAAAAAGCGGCCCACCCGTAGGGGCGGCATACATGCCGCCCGCGCACCACGCCAATACCACCAACCTACCCCATGCCACCCCGTAGGGGCCGGGCATGCCCGGCCTGCATGCTATCCGATACTACAGCTTGTGGGCATCGCA
>OHFD01000358.1_pt1 | contig 16406 bp, 10 predicted proteins | sample 1567451 | NCBI WGS metagenome assembly OHFD01 (sample SAMEA3879588, study PRJEB24766) | human gut metagenome | biome: human-associated habitat; feature: feces | place: USA | collected 1985/1987 | reverse complement strand
ATATTACTAGCTTGATTATACTCAATATGCGTCAAATTTGCAATACGGAAACCGAGAAATTTTATACAGAAATCCAAGAAATGTGGACTGTCTGCGCGGACAGACTTTTGCATTTTGCAGCAGAATGTGCTATAATACACACAAAATGTCCGTAAAGGAGATACAGCCATGAAGTTTTCCGAGATGCCCTATCAGCGCCCCGATCTGGACGCGATAAAGCAGCAGTTCGCTGACCTCTGCGCGCGGTTCAAGGCCGCCGAAAGCTACGCCGAGGCGCGCGCGGTATTCCTTGAGGAGGAGAAGCTCAACAAGCATGTGGACACGCAGGCCCAGCTTGCGAGTGTGCGCAACACGATCGACACCCGCGACACCTTCTACGACAAGGAGATGAATTTCTGGAACGAGGCGGCGCCTCAGCTGCAGGAGTGCCAGAACGCATGGAGCCGCGCCATGCTCGATTCGCCGTTCCGCGCAGATTTTGCCGCTGAGTACGGCGACCTGATGTTTGTCAACGCCGAGATCGCCGACAAGGCCTTTTCGCCCGCGATCCTTGACGAGATGGCGCAGGAGAACAAGCTCTGCACCGACTACGGCAAGCTGATTGCCAGCGCCCAGATCCCCTTTGAGGGCGGCGTCTACACGCTGAGCCAGCTTTCCCCGTTCAAGAATGACCCCGATGATGCCCGCCGTCTGGCTGCATGGAAGGCCGAGGGCGCATGGTATAAGGAGCATCAGGCCGAGTTTGACGGTATTTATGACAAGCTCGTCCACCTGCGCGATACGATGGGCAAAAAGCTTGGGTACGAGGGCTACACGACCTTAGGCTACTACCGCATGGGCCGCAACTGCTACACCAAGGCAGACATTGAAAAGTTCCGCGCGGCCGTTGTCAAATATCTGGTGCCGCTGGCGGACAGCATCTACCGGGAGCAGGCCCGCCGACTTGGCAAGCAGTACCCGATGAACATGGCGGACAACGCCCTGATGTTCCGCAGCGGCAACCCCAAGCCGGCGGGCGATGCCGATGCGATCCTGCGGCAGGGCAAAAAATTCTATGAGGAGCTTTCCCCCGAGACCGGCGAGTTCTTCAACAAAATGCTGGACGATGAGCTGATGGATGTGCTGTCCACCCCCGGCAAGGCGGGCGGCGGCTACTGCACCGGTCTGGGCGATTATGAGATGCCCTTCATCTTTGCCAACTTCAACGGCACCCAGCACGATGTGGAGGTCGTAACCCATGAGGCCGGCCATGCCTTTGCCGCCTATATGAACCGCGACCGCATCCCGTACTCCTATGTATGGCCCAGCATGGAGGCCTGCGAGGTCCACTCGATGTCGATGGAGTTCTTCGCGTGGCCGTGGGCGGATGGCTTCTTCGGCCAGGATGCCCGCAAGTTCCGCTACAGCCATCTGGCCGGGGCGCTGACCTTCATTCCCTACGGCACGATGGTCGATCACTTCCAGCACATTGTCTATGAGAAGCCCGACATGACCCCGGAGGAGCGCCATGCCGAGTGGAAAAAGCTGGCTGCCATCTACCAGCCGTGGATGCGTCTGGACGGCGAGATCCCGTTCTACGGTGCAGGCGAGTACTGGCAGCGCCAGATGCATATCTACCAGAGCCCCTTCTACTATATCGACTACTGTCTGGCGCAGACCGTCAGCCTGCAGTTCTGGGCGATGCTGCAGAAGGACTGCGCCGATGCGTGGGCGCACTATATGGCCTACACAAAGCAGGGCGGCAGCCGCACCTTTACCGAGCTGCTGAACCATGCCGGGCTGACCACCCCCTTTGAGGAGAGCTGCCTGCGCGGCGTCAGCGAGGCGGCCAAGGCGTGGCTGGACAGTTACGACCTGACGGGGATCGTCTGATGGCGGACCGCGAGCGCGAGAAGAAAAAGAAGCGCGCCTATCTCGACGACTTTGAAAAGGATCTGAACGGCAATTATCAGTATCGCGGCGCGCATTACCGCTATGCGGGCGAGCACCCTCACAGCAGGGCGCTGGCCTTGCTGTGGCTGTTTTGCGGCAGCGGGGCTGCGCTGACCGTCGGCGCGGGCGCACTGCCCGGGGCCACGGCCCACGCACCTGTGTACCTGCTGCTGCCCTACATGGCGGCACTGGTGCTGGCGCTGTATGCGGTGGTGCTGCTGGTGCGGCTGACCCGGGGCGGCGCGCGCGTGCGGGCTTATATCCACGAACAGACCGCACAAAAATTGCCCTCTTTGTGCAGGGCGACGGCGGTACTCTGCGCTGCTGCCTCTGCGGGGCAGGGGGTGGCCGCGTTTGCAGCGGACGCACAGCTGCTTTGGGGAATGCAAGGTGTTTTTATACTTTTTGAACTGCTCTCCTGCGCTGCTTTTGCCGCTGCTGCGTGGCTCCTCAAGCGGATGCCGTGGGAAAAAGAAGAATAATTATACATTATCATAATAGAGCGTGCTCCGCAGAAAAACGCAGGGCACGCTTTTTTAGATGAGCAGGAAAAGTCTTCCCACAGGGGGAAAAAGACTTTGGGGGTTACAAAATTTTCCTCTCAAATTCGGCAAAAGGTACAAAAAGCAACAAAAGTGTGATTTATGGTTGACTTTTTGTCAATTTTAGGGTATCCTAAAAGCAAAGTCACTGTCGACAAGTGTGCGCTGTAAAGGAACAGACAGCACAGAAGGGCTTTCGCCTTTCTCGCCTTACGCTCTTGGGGAGCAGAGGGACGATTTGTGGATGAGGGCAAAATATAGGAGGTTTTACACATGAAAAACACCAAGCAAGTCATTGCACTGGCATCTGCTGCCGCACTCAGCGTCAGCGTGCTGGCTGGCTGCGGCGGTGCTGCGTCCGACGCGACCAGCGAGAGCACCAGTACTGCTACTGCCGAAGCATCCAACACGGCCGCTTCTGATGGCACCCTCGTTCTGGCAGAGACCGGCTTTGAGGGCAAGTTCAGCCCCTTCTTTGCTTCCTCTGCTTCCGACCAGGATGTCATTGACCTGACCCAGCTGGGCCTGCTGGGCGCCGACCGTAAGGGCGAGATGATCCTGAACGGCATCGAGGGCGAGACCCGCGAGTACAACGGCACCGACTACACCTACTACGGCACCTCTGACTGCGTTGTCACCGAGAATGACGACGGCACCGTCACCTATGACATCAAGCTACGCGACGACCTGAAGTTCTCTGACGGCGAGCCTGTCACCATCGACGACGTCATCTTCTCGATGTATGTTTTCCTCGATCCTACGTATGACGGCTCTGTAACCATGTACTCCACCCCCATCGTGGGTCTGGAGGAGTATCGCAATTCTATGTCCACCCTGTCCAAGCTGATCGCTGAGGCCGGCGAGGACAACACCGACTACACCAACTTCACCGAAGAACAGCAGAAGGCTTTCTGGGATGCTGTCAATGACGGCGGCGTGAAGTTTGCCCAGGAGATCGTTGACACTATGCTGGAAAACGGCGCTACCGATGTTGCCTCCGCTGCTGCCGGCTGGGGCTTCGATGGTCTGGCTGCCGATGCCACCGCCAAGGACTTCTTCCTGGCTATCGGCGAGCAGTACGACTGGAGCTTCTCCGCTATGGAGGCCGAGACTGCCGGTTCTGCCCTGTCTGAGCTGATCCCCGAGGATGTTTACGCATACTCCACCACCGGTGTCAATGTCGGCAATGCAGTTGCCAACGTTGCCGGTATCGTCAAGACCGGTGATTACAGCATGACGCTGACCACCAGCGAGCTGTCCACCACCATGATTTACCAGCTGCAGATGCCCATTGCCCCCCTGCACTACTACGGCGACAAGAGCCTGTACGACTACGACAACAACTCCTTTGGCTTTGTCAAGGGTGATCTGAGCGGCGTCCGCTCCAAGACCAGCACTCCTCTGGGCGGCGGTATGTTCACCTTCTCCAAGTACAGCGACGGCGTTGTCTACCTGGATGCCAACCCCGACTACTTCAACGGCGCACCGAAGGTTGCCCACGTCAACATGAAGGAGACCCAGGAGGCCGATAAGATCACCGGCGTTCAGGCCGGCACCATCGACATCTCCGATCCTTCCTACTCTCTGGAGGTTGCTGACCAGATCGCCGACATCAACGGCGTCGAGGGTGAGGATGGCCCCGTCATCACCACCCGCCTGAAGGACTACCGCGGCTACGGCTACATCGCCCTGAGCGCCAAGAACGTCAACGTCGGCGGCGACCCTGCCTCCGAGGCTTCCAAGGACCTGCGCAAGGCCATCATGACCGTCATCGCTGCTTACCGCGATGAGGGCATCGACTCCTACTACGGCGATACCGCCACCGTTATCAACTACCCCGTTTCTAACACCTCTTGGGCTGCCCCGTCCGTCACCGACGACGGCTACCAGATCGCCTACTCCACCGACGTGGACGGCAACGAGATCTACACCTCCGACATGAAGAGCGAGGACAAGTACGCCGCCGCTCTGCAGGCTGCCCTGGGCTACTTTGAGGCTGCCGGTTACACCGTCGAGAACGGCCAGATCACGGCTGCCCCCGCCGGTGCCAAGATGGAGTATCAGGTCAACATCGGTGCTTCCGGCAATGGTGACCACCCCTCCTTCCAGACCCTGACCAACGCTGCTGCCGCCCTCAAGACCATCGGCTTCACCCTGACTGTCAACGATATGGCCAACGCTTCTGACCTGTTCGCTTCCTACCAGTCCGGCGCTGCCGAGGGTTGGGTCGCTGCCTGGCAGTCCACCAATGACCCCGATATGTTCCAGCTGTACCACAGCCAGGGCGCTACCAACTACTACACCATCAACGATGCCGACCTGGATGAGTTGATCATGGCTGCCCGCCAGACCACTGACCAGGAGGCCCGCAAGGCCATGTACAAAGAGGCCATGGAGATCATCCTGGATTGGGGTGTCGAGCTGCCCGTCTACCAGCGCAGTGAGGCTACCATCTTCTCCACCGAGCGTGTCAACATCGATACCATCGCGAAGGATCAGACCCCGTACTGGACCTACAAGTCTGAGCTGAACAACCTCGAGCTGAACTAAGTTCAACTTACCGTTGTGAAAGCAGGTGACCGCCCGCCAAGGGCGGTTGCTTGCTGTCAAGGCATGGGCGGACCAATGCCCGCCCGCGGGGCGTCGAGGACGCCGCCCCCTACAACTGCTAATATGGTCGTCCCACTCCCACGCAGTGTTTGCGCGCTGCGTGGGATGGGGATGCCCACATTACGGCATTTCCCTGCAAAATAAACGCGGTCTAACCGTGCAAGGAAGGAACGAAAACTCTTGCGAAATTACATCATCAAGCGTATCGCGCAGTCGGTATTGATCCTGTTCTGTGTCATGTTCATTATCTACGCGCTGATCCGCAGCCTGCCCAGCTCCTTTGCCGAGACGATGGCAATGCAGCTGGCCCAGGCCCCCGGTGCCAAACCCTATGAGGAATGGCTGGCCCAGCTCAATGCGGCCTACGGTCTTGACCTGGACATTATCCCCGGCTTCTTCACCTGGCTGAGCAAAGCCATCGTCGGCAACTTCGGCGACAGCTGGAAGTGGAACGTGCCCGCCACCCAGAAGTTTACCGAGGTCATCGGCCTGTCTGTCATCATGGGCGGCATCTCCTTTGTGCTGTCCATCGTGATCGCCGTGCCCCTCGGCGTGCTGGCTGCCACCAAGCAGTACAGCCGCACGGACTACGTCATCACGGCTGCGGCGCTGGTCGGTATTTCGCTGCCCACCTTCTTCTTTGCTACGCTGCTCAAGCTGCTGTTCTCGGTCAAGCTCGGCTGGTTCGATCTGTACGGCCTCGTCGGCCGTGACTATGCCCAGCTGGACGCCTGGGGGCAGTTCTGCGATAAGGCCAACCATCTGGTGCTGCCCATCGCAACGCTGGTCATCGTCTCCATCGGCGGCTATATGCGCTACACCCGCACGAATATGCTGGAAGTGCTGAACGCGGACTACATCCGCACTGCCCGCGCCAAGGGCCTGTCGGAGCATACGGTCATCTACAAGCACGCCTTCCGCAACACGCTGATTCCCCTTGTCACCATCATCGGCGGCAGCCTGCCCGGCCTGTTCAGCGGTGCCCTTATCACCGAGACGCTGTTCTCCATCCCCGGCATCGGCTATATTTCCTACCAGTCCATGGTCGCAGGCGACATCCCCTTCACCATGTTCTACCTGTCCTTCATGGCGGTGCTGACGCTGGCCAGCAACCTGCTGACCGATATCCTGTACGGCGTGGTTGACCCGCGCGTGCGCATTTCTTAAAGAAAGGAGACTGCACACCCATGAGCGAAAACACGCAGAACCAGAACCCGAAGCAGGAGCAGTACTCCCTGAACGATGACCGCCGCGTCAAGGTTTTGTCTCCCGGCGCACTGGTCGCCAAGCGGTTCTTCCGCAACCGTCTGGCCGTCGTCGGTCTGTCCATCCTGATTGCAATGTTCCTGTTCTCCTTCGTCGGCGGCCTTGTCAGCCCCTACGGCCAGGACGAGCAGTTCTTCACCTACACCCAGATGTCCAAGGAGTTCGTCGGCGTCACCCGCAACGACACGATGCGTTTTGTCGTGGCCGACGGCCAGAACTTCGGTTCCATCGCCCAGAGCAAGGCCCTCGAAGCCGTGAAGAAGGGCAGCACCGAGTTCAACTATAAGGATACTGACTACACCGTCGATATCCAGAGCGACGACTTCTATGTCGTCTACCAGGGCAGCGACGTCATGGGCTATGCCAGCCGCGACCTTGTCAACGAGGCCGACGGTGCGCCGAAGTTCAGCTTTGACGTCAAGCTGGCCGCCCTGACTGCCATGACGGCAGGGGAGAGCGACTTCACCGCCGACGGCGTGGACTACACGCTGAACAAGGACGGCGAGATCGCCGCCAATGGCGAGCAGCTGGGTTATGTCAGCCGCTTTGTCGTCTCCGCCGCCGATTCCAGCATCGTCGTTACCCGCGATTTCAAGGATCGCCTGGAAGAGGCCATCAACGAGAACGCCGATAAGTTCAACTACACCGACGCCGAGGGGAACGAGGCCGAGTACGATATCGTCTACGATGCCTCCACCAAAGTTTGGTCCGTCAAGCAGATGACCGAGACTTACGTCTACGACCGCTACGCCAGCCCCAGCAAGGCGCATTGGCTGGGCACCGACACCAACGGTATGGATATGCTGACCCGCCTGATGTACGGCGGCCGCGTCTCGCTGATCATCGGCTTCATCGTCGTCGTCATCGAGGCATCCCTGGGTATCCTGATGGGCGGTATCTCCGGCTACTTCGGCGGCTGGGTCGATAACATCATTATGCGTGTCGTCGATGTTTTCTACTGCATCCCTTCGATGCCGGTCATCATCATCATCGGCGCGGCCATGGACGCCATGCGCGTGGATTCCTGGAAACGTATGCTGTACCTGATGCTGATTCTCGGCTTCCTGGGCTGGCCCAGCATTGCCCGCCTAGTACGCGGCCAGATACTCTCCCTGCGTGAGCAGGAGTTCATGCTGGCCACCGAGGCCTGCGGCATCAAGGTCTGGCACCGCATTTTCCGCCACCTGATCCCCAACGTTATCCCGCAGCTCATCGTTACCTGCACGATGGGCCTGGGCTCCACCATCCTGACCGAGGCCACCCTGTCCTTCCTGGGCCTGGGCGTCAAGTATCCGTTCGCCTCCTGGGGCAACATTATCAACGATGTCAACAACGCCTACGTTATGACGAACTACCTGTTCATCTGGATCCCCGCCGGTATCTGCCTGCTGCTGACCGTTCTGGGCTTCAACTTTGTGGGCGACGGTCTGCGCGACGCCTTTGACCCCAAGATGAAACGCTGATCGAAAGGAGAAACACACGATGGCTAAGAAACAGGAAGGGTATCTTTCCGCTAAAGAATCGCGGCGTATCTCCAAGGAAAACCGCCGCATCACCGACCGGTACGAAAAGCAGCGCAAGCGCCGCAATGTGCCGGAGAGTGAATATGTCACCGAAATGCACGATGAGAAGAACGCGGTCGAGTTTGACAACCTGCACACCTACTTCTTCACCGACACCGGTGTTGTCAAGAGCGTGGACGGCGTCTCGTTTGAGGTGCCCATCGGCAAGACCGTGGGTGTTGTCGGCGAGTCCGGCTGCGGCAAGTCCGTCACCAGCCTGTCCCTGATGCAGCTGCTGCAGCGCCCGCAGGGCCAGATCGTCGAGGGCGCTATCCGCCTGAATCTGGGCGATGGCAAGGCCTACGATATTGCCAAGACCCCCACCGAAAAGATGCAGGGTCTGCGCGGCAACTATGTTTCGATGATCTTTCAGGAGCCGATGACCAGCCTGAACCCCGTGTTCCGCATCGGTGCCCAGATCGATGAGGTCATTGCCCTGCATGAGGGTGAGGGCAAGACGAAAGAGGACATCAAAAAGCGCACGATCGAGATGCTCGAGATGGTCGGCATTGCGAACAGCGAGGGTGTTTACACGATGTTCCCGCATGAGCTGTCCGGCGGTATGCGCCAGCGCGTCATGATCGCTATGGCGCTGGCCTGCAACCCCAAGATCATCATTGCAGATGAGCCGACCACGGCGCTTGATGTGACGATTCAGGCTCAGATTCTGGATTTGCTGCGCAACCTGAAGGACCGCATCAACTCGTCCATCATGCTCATCACCCATGACCTTGGCGTTATTGCGGAGATGGCCGACTATGTTGTTGTCATGTACGCAGGCCGCGTGGTGGAGAAGGGCACCGTGCAGGAGATCTTCACCAACCCCAGCCACCCCTACACCATCGGCCTGATGGCCTCCAAGCCGGTTGTCGGCAAAAAGGTCGACCGCCTCTACTCCATCCCCGGCAAGGTGCCCAACCCGGTCAACATGCCGGACTACTGCTACTTCAAGGACCGCTGCGAGCTGCAGCTGCCCTGCTGCGGCGGCGAGTACCCCTGCGAGATCAGCCTGTCCCCGACACACAAGGTCAGCTGCTATCGCTATTATGAAGAAAACAGAAAGGCGGGTGAGTGACGCATGGCAAAAGAAAAGATGCTGCCCGAGAACGATTACACCCCCGTCACCTACGACCCTCAGTACATTCTGATGGTCAATCACCTCAAGAAGTATTTCCCCATCAAGGGCGGCCTGCTGTCCCAGACTGTGGGGCATGTCAAGGCCGTTGACGGTGTCACCTTCAACCTGCGCCGCGGCTGCACGATGGGTCTGGTCGGCGAGTCCGGCTGCGGCAAGTCCACGACCGGACGCACCATCCTGCGTCTGGGCGGCGATAAGACGGGCGGACAGGTGCTCTTCAACGGCAAGGAGGTCTACGACATGACCCCCGCCGAGATGCGCACCCTGCGCACCAAGATGCAGATCATCTTTCAGGATCCGTTCTCCAGCCTGTCGCCGCGTCTGCCGGTCGGCGAGATCATCGGCGAGGCTGTGCGTGAGCACAACCTCGTCCCGAAGGCGGAATTCAACGATTATATTGATCAGGTCATGGACGACTGCGGCCTGCAGCCCTACCACAAGACCCGCTACCCGCACGAGTTCTCCGGCGGCCAGCGCCAGCGTATCTGCATCGCCCGTGCCCTTGCCCTGAACCCGGAGTTCGTGGTCTGTGACGAGCCGGTCTCCGCACTGGATGTTTCGATTCAGGCCCAGATCATCAACCTGCTGAAGAGCCTGCAGGAAAAGCGCAACCTGACCTACCTGTTCATCTCCCATGACCTGAGCGTTGTCGAGCATATCTCCGACACGGTCGGTGTCATGTACTTGGGCAATCTGGTCGAGTACGGCGAAACTGATGACATCTTTGCCCACCCGCTGCACCCCTACACCAAGGCGCTGTTCTCGGCCATCCCCATTCCGGACCCGACCATACGCCGCGAGCGTATTGTGCTGCAGGGCTCCATTCCGTCCCCGGCCAACCCGCCGTCCGGCTGCAAGTTCCATACCCGCTGCCCCTATGCCACCGAGCGCTGCAAGACCGAGGCACCCAAACAGCGTGAGGCTGAACCGGGCCATTATGTGGTCTGCCACCTGTACGACAAATGAAAAAGCATGAACCCTTTGAGGACGATGGGCATACCATCGCCGATATGAGCGGCATCGGCCATGCGCCGATGCTGCGTCCCCACCGCCGAAAGGCGGCCCGGCCCCCGGAGCCGTCCAATGACCGCCCGTGGGAGCAGGCGCCGGAATGGACCGCCAAGGAAAAGCTCTGGGCGGTTCTGGGTGTGCTGAAAGCCACCCTGCTCATCGCCGGAGTCTATCTGGCAGGGCTGGGTGTGCTGCTGGCCGCTTTGTTCCTGCTGTGGAGATGAATACAAAATAAAAAGGCATGTACGATTGGATAGGTCGTACATGCCTTTTTTGCGGTCAGAAAACAAAAACCGGTTGAAACCTAGTGGGCTTCAACCGGTCTTGGTGCGCCTGCAGGAACTCGAATCCTGGACCCTCTGATTAAAAGTCAGATGCTCTACCAACTGAGCTACAGGCACATCTATTATGCTGTGTGAATCACAGCTTTAATATTATAACAGTCGCGCTGCAAATTGTCAATATGGTTGGCAAAAGATTTTGCCGGAATTTGCCCGTCTTTGCCGCAAGCCACTTGCCAAACACGCCGCGGCGCGGTATAATACTTATTTAGAAAACTATAACCGTAAAGGGGACTGGAAATATGGAAACTTTGGGCAGCCTGCGCCGCACCAACTACTGCGGTGAAGTCAGCCTTGCAATGGCTGGTCAGGAAATGACGGTCTGCGGCTCGATCGCCCGTGCCCGCGACAAGGGCGGCATCATCTTTGCCGACCTGCGCGATACCACCGGCATCCTGCAGCTGGTGTTCGATGAGGATACGCCGAAGGAGGTCTTTGCCAAGGCCGAGAGCCTCAAGAGCGAATATGTTGTTATCTGCCGCGGCAAGCTGCGTGAGCGCGCCGCCAAGACCGATAAGATCGCCACCGGCGATGTGGAGTTGTATGTTGCTGAACTGCGCATCCTGAGCGAGGCCCAGACCACCCCGTTTGAGCTGCGCGATGAGATCAACGTCAATGACGATCTGCGCCTGCGCTACCGCTACCTTGACCTGCGCCGTCCGTCCATGCATGAGCCAATCGTGCTGCGCAGCAAGATCATGCAGATCATCCGCAACTATTTCTGCGAGAACCACTTCACCGAGATCGAGACCCCGACCCTCATCAAGTCCACGCCCGAGGGTGCGCGCGACTATCTGGTGCCCAGCCGTGTGCAGCCGGGCCACTTCTATGCACTGCCCCAGAGCCCGCAGCTGTATAAGCAGATCCTGATGCTGTCCGGCTTTGACCGCTATTTCCAGCTGGCTCACTGCTACCGCGACGAGGATCTGCGCGCAGACCGCCAGCCCGAGTTCACCCAGGTGGACGAGGAGATGAGCTTTGTCTCCGAGGACGACATCATGACCCTGAACGAGGGCCTCATCAAGCGCCTCTGGAAGGAGATGCTTGATGTCGATGTGCAGACACCCTTCTACCGTATGCCGTGGAACGAGGCCATGGGCCGCTTCGGCTCCGACAAGCCCGACACCCGCTTCGGGCTGGAGATTCAGGATGTGACCGAGGTGTTCAAGGGCACCGAGTTCAAGCCCTTCGCCGCTGTGCTGGAGGCCGGCGGCAGCATCCGCGCCATCAACGCCAAGGGCATGGCCGACAAGCTGAGCCGCAAGAACATCGACAAGCTGGGCGAGGTCGCCAAGACCTACGGTGCCAAGGGTCTGGCCTACAGCCGCCTGACCGCAGAGGGCACCTCCTCCAGCTTTGAAAAGTTCCTGACCGATGCCGAGAAGGCTGCTCTTTATGCCGCGCTGAACGCCGAGACCGGCGATGTGCTGCTGATCGTCAGCGATGCCGACTGGGTCAAGGCCTGCACTGCGCTGGGTCAGGTCCGTCTGGACATTGCCCGCAAGCATGGCCTGATCGACCCCGACAAGTTCAACTTCCTGTGGGTGGTGGACTTTCCGCTGTTTGAGTACAGCGAGCAGGAGGGCCGCTGGATGGCGATGCACCACCCGTTCACCCTGCCCAAGGCCGAGGATCTCGACAAGGTCGAGAGCGACCCCGGTGCCTGCCACGCCGTGGCCTACGACATTGTTCTGAACGGTGTCGAGATGGGCGGCGGCTCGATGCGTATCAACGACCCCGCTTTGCAGGACCGCATGTTCCGCGCCCTCGGCTTTACCGAGGAGAAGGCACGCGAGAGCTTTGGCTTCCTGATGGACGCCTACAAGTTCGGCGCACCCCCGCACGGCGGTATGGCCTACGGTCTGGACCGCATGGTCATGCTGATGCTCAAGAAGGATTCCATCCGTGATGTGATCGCCTTCCCGAAGGTGCAGAATGCCGGTGAGCCGATGAGCGGCGCCCCCGATGTGGTGGACGCCCAGCAGCTGAGCGACCTGAGCATTGCCCTGACGCTGAAGGACTAAGTCAGAAGTAATTGCGCTGTAGGGGCCGGACATGTCCGGCCCGCAGCCTGCCCGCAGGATTCCCTTTTGCGGGTAGGTGCAGGGCGAGGCATGCCTCGCCCCTACATGGCAGCAAAAGTATACGCCCGACCGTATTTGTGCGGTCGGGCGTTTTTATGTTATCTCAATATTTCGGCTTCGGTTCCTCGTCCTGCTTCACCGGGTACTCGGCGGGCGGGGGCGTCTGTGCGGGTTTGGGCAGCTTCTCCTTCTTGGGCCGCTTTTTCCAGACCTTGCGCAGGATGAACACCACGACCACTGCGATCAGCACCACCGGCCACAGGTAGACCAGCGCAATGACCAGCCCCTGCACGAATCCAACGAAGGCGTCCCAGCCGCCGCCGAACGCATCGGCAATGCGCTCGGTGAAGGTCACGCCGGTCGGGGTCAGGGTGACGACCTCCTGCAGATAGATGTCTACGGTCGAGTAGCTGACCTGCTGGTCCATGTTGCGCAGCTGGCGGGTGTAGTTCTCGAGCTGGTACTGCACATCGGAAAGCTGGCTCTCGATTTCCAGCAGATCCGCCGTTGTCTCGGCCTGATCGGCCAGCTCGTTCAGGCGGGTGCGCTGGGCCTCCAGCGCGGTAAGCCGAGCCTGTACATCTATGTAGCTGCTTGTGATGTTCTCGGCGTTCTCGCTGACATTGCGTACGCTGCCTGCCTCGCCAACGGCGGCCAGAAACGCGCGGTAGTTGCCCACCGGCACCCGCACGGTGTAGTCGGCGCTGCGGTCGTGATCCTTTTCGGTGCCGTAAACGCTGGTGGACTCCATCCATGCATCGTTGGCCTCGACCGCAGCCATCAGGGTTTCGCGGGCAGCGTCAAAGTCGGTGGATTCCATCGACAGGCTGGCGTTGTAGATGATTTTCTGCGCGGTCTCGTCAGTGGCGGCCTCGGCGGCGTTGGCGGGCATCAGGCTGCTGTCCGTCCCGCCTGCGGCGCTGTCATAATTGTAGCTTTCCTGCGCGGCGGCCTCGGTGGTGTAGTAACCGCCGTCTTTGCTGCTGATGCTGCCGCAGCCCGCCAGCAGTGCGGCAGCGGCCAGCGCAGCGGTGATACGGGTGATGCGCTTTTTCATGGTGGAACTCCTTTCTACGTAAAGGCTTCCCCCAAGGGGGAAGCTGTCCGCGAAGCGGACTGATGAGGGGGCAAGTTTGCCTTGCCGCCTTTTTACGGCTCGGTGTCGGGAACGCCGCCCCTCATCCGGCCTTCGGCCACCTTCCCCCTCGGGGGGAAGGCATTTCCCTTTTCACCAATATAACACGGAAAATGCGCGTTGTGTGTTACAAACCAAATACAAAAAAGTGGGATGTGCCGTAATTTTGGCACATCCCACAAATTTTTGGCTGATTATTCGGCTTTCTGCCCAAGCAGCTTGACATCCTCGTTGTCGGCAAAGGCAACGGCGTTGAAACCGGCAGCCTCCAGCGTGCCGAACTGCTTGCCCAGCTTTTTGGCCTGAGGCAGTACGGTCACATCATAGTCGGCGCGCAGCTGCTCTGCCTTGGCCAGCACGGCGGCAAAGTCGGCGTCCTTGAGGTAGAGCAGCGCCATCTTCGGCTTTGCGCCGGGGATCTGGTAGCCCTGCTCCAGCAGAATGCCGCAGACGCGCTCAAAACCGATGGAGAAGCCAACGGCCGGGACCTGCTGGCCGATGAACTTGCCCACCATGTTGTCGTAGCGGCCGCCGCCTGCCACAGCACCGCTGAACTGCGGGCAGGTGACCTCAAACACCATGCCGGTGTAGTAGCCCTGACCGCGCACGAGGCTGGGGGCGTAGGCAATGCCGTAGCGCCCGCCCGCGACCTTCTCGCTGGCGGCAATGACATACCGCAGGTCGGCGGTCAGTGCCTCGTCATCGACACGGGCGGCCACAGCGTCCAGACTGAAATCACCGGCGCGCAGGAAATCATCCAGCGCCTGCACGGCCGAGGCAGCAAAGCCCTTCTCGGTCAGCTCGGCCTTGACGCCGTCTGCACCGATCTTGTCCATCTTGTCAAAGCTGATGCAGACCGAGTCAAGCTGGTCGGCGGCAAAGCCCATCTTCTCGAGCATGGCGCGCAGAATGCGGCGGTCGTTGATGTTGATCGTAAAGCCGGTGAAGCCGATCTTCAGCAGGGCGCGGGCCGTCACATCGATCAGCTCGACCTCCGCATTGGGGGAGGAGTCACCCAGAATGTCAATGTCGCACTGGACGAACTCGCGCAGACGGCCCTTCTGCGGGCGCTCGGCGCGGTAGACGCGGTCCGTCTGGATGACCTTGAAGGGATTCGGCAGCTCGTTGCGGTTGGCCGCATAATAGCGGGAAAGCGGCAGCGTCAGGTCATAGCGCAGGCCCATGTCGGACAGCTGCTTTTCATCGCCGCTGGCCAGCGCATGCTCCAGCTTGTCGCCGCGCTTGAGGACCTTGAAGATCAGATTCAGGTTGTCGCCGCCCTCGCTCTTGTCGAGGTTCTCCATATCCTCCAGAATGGGGGTGGAGATGCGCTGGAAGCCGGCGGCGCGGTAGGTGGCCAGAATCTGGCCCTGGATATAGTCACGCAGTGCCTGCTCCCGCGGGAGCAGGTCGCGCATACCCTTTAAAGGCTGAGTTTTCATGGTGGTTCTCCTTACACTGTATAATGGCTTCCCCTGAGGGGGAAGCTGTCACCGAAGGTGACTGATGAGGGGCAAACCCTGCCATTGCAACCCGTAAACGGGCAATGATGGCAAAGCCGCCCCTCATCCGGCCTCAGGCGGGGCCTCGGCCATCTTCCCCCTCGGGGGGAAGGCTCTTTGCTTTTATATACTTTATAATGATACCTTTTGCGCTGCATTTTGTCAATCCAAACCGGGCATACTAGACCGAAAAGGGGAGGGGTTGCGTATGCCGAAACAGAATCGCGGGCCGTACATTCTTGCTGCGGGGGCGGCGGCGCAGCTGTTGACCGGCATACCGGCGGCGTGGGGCGTCTTTCAGCAGCCGGTCATGCAGGGGTACGGCTTTTCGCGCGGGCAGGCCATGCTGGGGTTTGCGGTGCTGGTGGCGGCCTACGGTGTGGGCTGTGCCGTGGGCGGCCTTCTGCAGGATGCCCGCGGCCCGCGCCCGGCAGGGCTGTGGGGCACAGTGCTGCTGGCAGGCGGCTTTTTTGCGGCCGCGCTTGTGCCGCCCGCCAACGCAGCGCTGTTTCTTGTTGTCTACAGCCTGCCCGCCGGGTTGGGCAGTGCGTTTTTAGCCCCGGCGGTGCTGGCCTGCGCCCAAAAGTGGTATCAGGACAAAAAAGGCTGGGCCACCGGCGTGGCGGGGGTGGCCATGGGGCTGTCCGGCGCGTTTTTTACGGTGTTTGTCAAGGGCGTCGGCGGGCGGTGGGGCATTCGCGTCTGCTTTGCCGCGCTGGGGGCGGTCATGCTGGTTGTCTGCGGCGCGGGCGCGCTGATTTTGCAAGACCCACCGCCTAAACCCCAGAGCGGAAAGCCCCAGCAGGGGCCGAATTTTGACTACAAGCAGATGCTGCGCACACCGCAGTATAAGCTCTGCGCGGCAGCGGTGGCGCTGTCGGCCCCGGCGGTGCTGCTGTTCAGCCCGGAAATATTCAAGATCGCCGCCGAGCGCGGCCTGCCGGAGAGCGCCGCACCCTACAGCATTGTGCTGGGCTCGGCAGCCAGCGCGGCGGGGCGGATGCTGCTGCCCGCCGTCAGCGACAAGCTCGGCCGTAAGCCGGTGCTGTATGCCGTGTATATCGGTCTTGCGGCGGGCAGTGTGTGGTTTGCCTTTGCGGAGGCGTGGTGGCTGTTGGCGGCCTACGCTTTGCTGACCTTTTTCTACTCCGGCGGCGCGGCGGTGCAGCCCGCCTTAAATACGGACCTGTTCGGCCTTGCCCATGCGGGGGTCAACTATGGCTTTCTGGCTCTGGGGCAGAGCGTGGGCAGCCTTGCCTTTCCGTTTGCAGCCAATTTCTTCG
>OHFD01000332.1_pt1 | contig 17254 bp, 15 predicted proteins | sample 1567451 | NCBI WGS metagenome assembly OHFD01 (sample SAMEA3879588, study PRJEB24766) | human gut metagenome | biome: human-associated habitat; feature: feces | place: USA | collected 1985/1987 | reverse complement strand
CCTCGCGCACAAGCGCGACCGTCTCCATCGCCTCTGCCTCCGTCTCGCCGGGGAAGCCGATGATCACGTCGCTCGTCAGCACGAGGTCGGGCATGACCTTTCGGGCGTAGGTGATAAGGTCAAGGTACTTCGCCTTGTCATACGGGCGGTTCATCGCGCGCAGCACCCGGTCGCAGCCGGACTGCACCGGCAGGTGCAGCTGTCTGGCGACGTGGCCGCAGCGGGCCATCGTGTCAAAGAGCTTATAGCTCGCGTCCTTCGGCTGGGAGGACATAAAGCGGATGAGATAGTCGCCGGGAATATCGTCGATGGCGGCGAGCAGACGCTCGCGCACCTCGTCGACGCTGGCATCGGCCACCTGGCCGCCGGCGGTGGTCGAATTGCCGCCGCCGCCGAGCTTTTCCATGATGAACTGCACGTTGATCTCGCCAAGCGAGCGCGCGGACAGGTTCACGCCCGTGCCGTGCTTATAGAGCACGACCGAGGCATGGATGCCGGAGAGCGTCAAAAGCTCGTCGGCCGCCTTGGCGGCGGTCACGCGGTCAATCTCCTTTTCAACCGCGGCCACGGCGATGTCGCCGTGCACGAGCTCGGCGTGACGGATGATGTCATAGCGCTCGACCATGCCGGCAAGGTCGCTCTGGAAGAGGCGCTGTACATCCGAGGTGTCCGCGCCCGCGCGGCGCAGGAACGCGGCGGCCTCAAACGTGCGCCCGCCGGTGCGCATCGTGAAGTTCTTCGTGTCGAGCACGATGCCCGCGAGCAGCGCCTCGGACTCCGCGCGAAGTAAATCGGTCGGGTCGGCGAGGTATTGCAAAAGCTCCGTCACGAGCTCGGATGCGCTCGAGGCGTAGGGCTCGTGGAAGTTGAGCGCGGCGGATTCGATATAATTCGCGGCTCTTCTGTGGTGGTCGATGACCGCCACGCGGTTGCACGCATCAAGCAGCTGCTCGGATTCGACAAAGTCGGGGCGGTTCGTGTCCACCACGACGAGCAGCGCGCCCGGCTGGGCGGAGATGAACGCGTCGTTGCCGGAGATAAAGGCGTCCTTGTATTCCGGAAGAGCCGCAAGCTTACTGAGCAGCGGCTTTGCGACGTTGTCCTCCATGTCGATGACGATCTGCGCCTTTTTGCCGCGCTTGCGCGCGATGCAGCAGATGCCGGCCGCTGCGCCGACCACATCCATGTCCGCGTGCGCGTGGCCCATGACGAAGATCTGGCCTGCGTCGGAAATGAGCTCGCCGAGGGCGTTGGCCATCACGCGGGATTTGACCTTCGTGCGCTTTTCAGGGGACTTGGCCTTGCCGCCGTAGAATTCAAAGTCAAGGCGGTTGCGCACGACGACCTGGTCGCCGCCGCGCGAGAGCGCCATTTCGATCGAGAGCATGGCGTTCTGATAGAGCGTTTCGTAGTCATCCACGTCCTTGCCCACGCCGATCGAGAGCGTTGCGGCGACGCCGTCCTCAGTGACGACGCTTCGCACCGCGTCGAGCACGGAGAATTTACCCTCAAGCAGCTTTTGATACTCCTGCTCGGTCGTGACGAGCACGTAGCGGTTACGATCGAATTTGCGCAGCAGGCTGTGCGAATCCTTGAGCCATGTGCTGATCTTTTCGTCGATGGCGGCGAGCACCGCGCTGCGCGACGCCTCGCTGCCAGCCTTCATCAGCTCTTCGTAGTTGTCGATCACGATGACCGAGACGATGGGGCGGCGGCTCTCGTTCTCTTCGCGCAGCGAGTCCTGCTCGGTCACGTCCGTCCAGTACGTTGTGGCAAGAAGGCTCTGTCCGCCGCGGCGGGAGGAGGGATGGCTCAGATTGCCGAACACGCGGAAGTGGCGCCCGCCCATCACCACCGTTTCGGGGCACTCGCTTTTGCCCTCGAGCAGCCAGTGTGTCGGAAAATCGGGGAGAATATCGTCGATGCGGTTGTCAAAGATATCCTCGCGCACGCCGGTGAGCTGCATGAAGCTGTCATTGCTCCATAGGATCTCCTGCGTGTCGGGGCGGAAGACCATCATCGCGAACGGGGCCGAGAGCATCGAGGCCTTGTCGGCGGTGGTCATGTCGTCGGTCACGTCGTCGATGTACTGGCGGATGCCCTCGCGGCGCTTCTGCGCCGTGTGGCGGAAGTACCACCAGAGAAACGCCATCGCCGCAGCCTCGCAGATCGCGAGCGGGATGCTCACGCGCACCGTGACGGCGGCAAAGAGAAAGCCGACAAGAAAGTAGAGCCGGAAGCTGGGGTCTACCAGTTTGCTGATCTTTTTGTTCCGCATAATGAAGCTGCCCTCCCGTTATGATCGACATTACTGCGGCAAACCGCGGGAATAATCCATTTCATTATAACACGGCGGGGCGGGCGGATACAATATCAATATTTTATTTTTCGGCGTCGACAAAAAATGTGGTATACTTTTGGTGGAAAACGTGCTATACTATCCCGTAATAGCGGATGGCCGCGCTGGAAAAATACGCGCAAGAGCCTCCGCGACAACGGGTTTTGACCGCATTTTCGCGGTTCTCATAGAAAGTCCATAGGGAACCAAAAGGCGCCGCAGGTGCGATCGCTTCGTGAAGCAGGGCGAAGTGAGAGTACGGACGTCTCCAATGCTTTGCGCTTTTTGGCCCGGACGCACATGACAAAATCAAAACAAATCTATCGTTATTCTATTGTGAAACGAATCAAAAGGAGTTGAACCAGCATTGGCTGAACAGTTAAAAATCATCCCCCTCGGCGGTCTCAATGAGATCGGCAAGAATATGACCGTTTACGAATACGGCGGCGAGATCATCGTGGTCGACTGCGGCATGGCCTTCCCCGGCGACGACATGTACGGCATCGACTGCGTCATCCCCGACGTGAGCTATCTTGTCAAGCACAAGAACCGTATCCGCGGCATGTTCATCACCCACGGGCACGAGGACCACATCGGCGCCGTGCCCTACATCCTCAAAAAGGTGAATATTCCCATCTACTGCACGCGCCTGACCGCGGGCCTCATCCGCTTAAAGCTCGAAGAGCACGGCCTTCTCAAATCGACGAAGATCGTCACGGTGGAAAGCGGCATGACCGTCAAGGCCGGCAAGTTCAGCGTGGAGTTCATCCACGTGAACCACTCCATCGCGGACTCTGTCGCGTTCGCCATCCACACAGGACTTGGCACCGTTGTCCACACGGGCGACTTCAAGATCGACTCGACGCCCATCGACGGCGAGGTCATCGACCTTGCCCGCTTCGGCGAGCTCGGCAAGCAGGGCGTTTTGGCGCTGCTCGCGGATTCGACGAACGTCGAGCGCCCAGGCTATACGATGAGCGAGCGCACGGTGGGCAGGACCTTTAACCGCCTGTTCCAGGGCTGCAAACAGCGCATCATCGTCACGACGTTCGCCTCCAACGTCCACCGCATCCAGCAGATCATGGACGCCGCGGCGGAGTGCGGGCGCAAGGTCGCCGTCACGGGCCGCAGCATGGAAAACGTGACAAAAGTCGCCATGGACCTCGGCTACATGAAGCCGCCGAAAAACACCGTGGTCGACATCAACAAGATCAAGTCGATGCCGCTGGAAAAGCAGGTCATCGTCACCACCGGCTCGCAGGGCGAGGAGATGTCCGCCCTGTACCGCATGGCGTTCTCCCAGCACAAGCAGATCGAGGTCGGCCCCGGCGACCGCGTCATCATCTCGGCGAGCGCCATCCCCGGCAACGAGAACACCGTCTCGCGTGTCATCAACGAGCTCTTCCGCAAGGGCGTTGAGGTCATCTACGACCGCGCGGACATGCTGCACGTTTCGGGCCATGCGTGCCAGGAGGAGCTCAAGATCATCCACGCGCTGACAAAGCCCAAGTATTTCATCCCCGTGCACGGCGAGCAGCGCATGCTCCAGCTGCACAAGGATCTCGCTCTCCAGATGGGCATGGACCGCAAGAATATTGTGATTTGCGACAACGGCGACGCCGTCGAGATCGGCGCGCGCTCGATGAAGTGCGTGCCCGGTTATGCGCCCGCGGGCGAGGTGTTTGTCGACGGCTACGGCGTCGGCGACGTCGGCGCGGTCGTGCTGCGCGACCGCAAGCATCTGGCGGAAGACGGCATGGTCGTCGTCGTGCTGCCGATCTCCGCGCAGAACGGCGACCTTCTGGCCGAGCCGGAGATTATCACGCGCGGCTTTATCTACGTCAAGGATTCCGAGGAGCTGCTGCAGGACCTCAGAAACCTCACGATGTCCACGGCGGAGGCCTACCGCGGCAAGCGCGGGCGCGACCTGAACGAACTCAAGGGCGCGATCCGCAGCGCGGTGAGCAACTATCTTTTTAAGGCGACCAAGCGCAGCCCCATGGTGCTGCCAGTCATCACGAGGCTTTAAGCCTTCCAAAAAGCGGCGAAGGTCTGCGACATATTGAAAGGGGCAGGAAGTGCAAATTTTGCATTCCCTGCCCCTTTTTTCTATTGACAGACTGCGCGCGGTGTGATAGTTTATCGGTAGACGATATATCGGCTACCGTTATAACGGGGGCCGAGGAAAGAAGGATACCACATGGGAACGACGGCGCTGACCGAAGCGGTCTTTTACATTTTGCTTTCGCTGGATACGCCGCTGCACGGCTACGGCATCATGCAGAACGTAGAGCATTTGAGCGGCGGGCGCGTGCGGCTCGCCGCGGGCACGCTCTACGGCGCGCTCGCAACGCTGACCGAGCGCGGCTGGATCGTCTCGCTCGGCGACGAGAGCGAGGGACGCAAGAAAGAGTATCAGATCACGCCCGCGGGTCGCGAGGCCGTGCGCGCAGAGCTGCGAAGACTGCACGAGCTGACGCAAAACGGCGACAAGCTGACAAGCGAATGGAACTGAGAGGGGAGGTCGCACAATGCTGAAACAAAAATTCTGCCTCTGGTGGATCTGGTATCTGCTGTTTGACAACGCGCATTTTCAGCGCTGGCTCGCATGGCACCGCAGGCGCGGGTGGGAACTGGCGCACGTCGGCGGGCTGTTTTTCCACTTTACGCGCGGTGACGGCACGGATTACCACTACTATGTGCAGGTGATGAAGGACTTCCCGTGGACGGAGCAGGGCAGGGCCTATATTGCGGGCGTGGAGGAGCTGGGCGTCACCTATCTTGGCTGCTTTCTGCACCGCGCGTACTTCCGCTGGGTGGATGACGGCAGGCCGGAGGAGATGTTTTCCGACCTTGTGTCGCAGGCGCAGGAGGCAAGGTGCGTGCGCAGTGCGCAGATTTTTGCGGCGGCGCTGTGCGCGCTCGGCGCGGCGATGCAATTTTATACTGCGTGGGAGTATCTGTACGCGGCGCAAATTTATGAAGAGCTCTATGCCGAGCTGATCGCCGCGGGCGGGCCGAGCGTTGTGGCGGCCTGGATGCCGCGGATCGCGCTGGAGGCAGTGCTCGGCCTTTCGTGGCTCGCCCTCGCCGTATGGGGCGCGAGCGCAGCCGTGCGCACGCACAAAAAGTGGAAGAAGATCAAAGACGAGCAGTGTATCTGCGAGTGAAAGGAGAAGCGCCATGGTCAAGGACAAGAAGGTGCTGCCGCATTTGTCAAGCTATGCCAACGATCCCGAGCGGATCGAGGAGCAGGCAAACCGAATGGCAAAAGAGGGCTGGATTCTTGAAAAGTTCGGCTCGCTGTTTTCCACCTATCGACGCGGAAAGGCGGGCGAGTACGAATATCGCGTGCAGGTGAAGGAAGCGGGGATAGACCGTCTTACCTACATCGCAGAGCTTACAGAGTTCGGCATTGAAGAGGTCGGCGGCGTGGGAGACCTGCTCGTTCTGCGCAAGAAGGCGGACGGCACGCCTTTTGATCTGTACTCAGACCTCGATTCCCTCATCGCCCAGCAGAAAAAAGCCGTGCGCTACCTGCGCGCAGGTCTGCTGCTGAGCCTTGGCTGGATGAGCATCACGCTGATGAATATTCTAATGACGCTGATGAATGCGAATGTGATCGGCTGGTACGCAGGCAAGGCTGCGATAAACTTTAGTACGGCGAAGGTGTTGATGCTTGTGGCGGCCTCTCTTCTTCTGCTTGTCTGCATCGTGGGTTTTGTCGACTGCCCGCGCGGCCTGCACCGCGCGAAACAGAAGATCGCGGCGCTCGAAGCCGAGCGCGTGATTCAGGAATGAAAGGAGAACAGAAATGGCAGAGACGATGACGAAGAAGTGGAACAGAGCACCGCTTGCCCCCGAGCGGGTGGAGGAGATGGAGCGCTATCTCAACAAGATGTCCCACGAGGGCTGGCAATGCTGTGAGATCGTGCGCGATGAACTGCGCTTTGTGCGCGGGGAACAGGACGAGTACATCTACCGCGTACAATACTTTTACGAATCGCGCGACGGCGAGAAGGACGACTATCTGCGCACGCTCGGCGAGACGGGCGCGGCGCTGGTGGGCGAGTACGGCGAGGTGCTGATCCTGCGCAAAAAGACGGCGGACGGCGCGTTTGAGCTGTACTCTGACTTGGACTCCAAGATCGCGGCGCTGGAAAAGCGGCGCTCGCACTCGAGAAACATGATGCTCGGCGCGCTGGTGCTGGTTCTGCTGGAAGGGGAATATGCTTACAAAGCGATCTCGCAGTACGGCTTTTCAAGCTGGCTGGACACACAGCTTGATTCACCTGTGTATATGGTGCTGACCGTCCTGATCGTGGCGGGACTGCTGGCGAGCGGTATTGCCGGTATGATTTCCGTGCGGCGCGAGGGGAAAAAGATCGAAGAGCTGAAGCGCAGGCGCATGATCGAGGAATAAGCCCCGCTTGCAAATCCCTTTGATCCGTTGTAGAATAGCCCTGCGAAAGAACAAACACGCGGGAGGAAAGCCGACATGATCCAGGATATCGAGCCGAAGCATCTTTACAACGAGTGGAAAAAGAACGCCGTGCCGAAAAAGAGCAGCGCCGTGGTGCAGTTCCGCGGGCAGGACCTTTTGTGCCGCATCGACGACAACGGCCTCAAGTTCCCGTCGCGCGCGCAGTTTACCGAGCCCGACGAGGCGTTCACCTATCTTTTTGAGCTCGACGGGCGGGAATACTACCTGCTCTTTGACGAAAACGAGCGCGCGCTCGACGGCTACTCCTACCGCAACATCGGCCTTTTCCGCACGGAAAAGCCCAAGGAGCTCGCCTATGCGGCGGTCAGCGCGTGGCACCTGTGCTCGTGGTACCGCGACGCGCGCTACTGCGGCCGCTGCGGGGAAAAGCTCGTCCACGATGTGAATGAGCGCATGATGCGCTGCCCGAAGTGCGGCAACATGATCTTCCCGCGCATCAACCCGTCGGTCATCGTGGCCGTGACGCACGGGGACTACCTGCTTTTGACCAAGTACGCCAACCGCCCCGGCGCGCAGCGCACGGCACTTGTCGCGGGCTTCACCGAGTTTGCCGAGAGCTTTGAGCAGACCGTACACCGCGAGGTGATGGAGGAGGTCGGATTAAAGGTCAAGGACCTGCGCTATTACCGCTGCCAGCCCTGGGGCATCAGCGGCAACATCATGATGGGCTACTGGTGCAGGCTCGACGGCGACGACGATACCATCCATCTCGACAACTTTGAGCTGGCGGACGGCGCGTGGGTCAGCCGCGAGGAGCTGCGAGAGAACTATACGGGCAACGGCATCGCCCTCACCTCGGAGATGATCGCCGAATTCGCCGCGGGACGGGACCCGTACAGCTTGGAGAAAAACAAGTGAAAAAGGAAAAGCGGCTGTCTCTGTCGAGACAGCCGCTTTTTTCATATGAAACCGATCGACAGTAGGCGCATGTTGTCCCACTGCGCGAGCTCGCGGAGCTCTCCGCCCTCGTACTCGTACAGCGTGCACGGATCCCACCAGTTGACGTTGAGCTTAACAAAGGCAAAGTAGCGCTGGCCGTTCACGACGATGATCTGAAAATCGAAGATCGCATGGTCGATCTGGTCTGCGGCGGCGTGCATCATGGCGATCATCGTTTCGTTGGGTTCAACGACATTGCCGACAGAATCATAGAGCGTGGTGGCGACAAGTGTGTTGACCCTGTGCGAGCGAAGCGCGGAGGTGTCAAAGTCTGCGTAGTCGGCGGTGTAAAAGACGCAGGTGTCGGGTGTGAAAGCATTGCAGCGGCGGCTTTTGCCGCTTGCATAGACCGTTTCATAGACGTAGGCGGCGTCCTGCTCGCCGGCTGGTTTCAGCGCGACGTGCAGGATCGGTTCATCGGGCTCGCTTCGGACGAAGAAAAGCAGCGCGAGACACAGTGCGAAGCTGAGCAGCGAGGCAAGTATGCGTTTCATCGTAAGCCTCCTTGCACTCCGGCGCTCAGAAGAGCGCGGGGACATAGTCGACCGCGTCGGTGATGCCGCCCGCCTGACCGGCGAGCGACAGCTCGAAGCGGTAGACTGGTTGATAGAAGCCCTTGGAATCGGAGAGGTAGTCGAGCGTGCTGAAGCGCACCTCAATTTGCTGGACGCTTTGCGCGAACCACGCACCCTCGAAGCTCTTGCCCGATTGCAGCGCGGCGAGCGCCTGCGCGGGGGAGAGAATAGGCTCTTCGCGCACGGGCGCGAGCGTGGTGATGCGGTTTTCGAGCTGCGAGAGCGTCGATTGACCGTCGCCTTGTGTTCTCAGATCGCAAGTGAGCGTGCCGTGGAGGAAGCCTCCCTCCGTGGGGAGAAGATCGGCGGAGAACACCGCGCGGTAAAAGGTCTCGCCATACGGCGCGAGCGTGAATGCAGCGTCGGCGGGGATGGAAAAGCCAAACTTGTCGAGCTCTTCGCGCAGCATGTCCTCTGTGACACCAGACGCGGGCGCATCGAAAACGGGCGTGTGATCGCGCCCAAAGCTGTATTCCCACGTGCCGTCGTGCAGGGTGACGTTGAGGAAGTCGCCGGAAGAGTGGTTGGCGTAGATCACAAGGTCATCGTAGTAGTACGCATCCGGAAATTCGACGCCGTGCGCGGCGGCAAATTCCGCGGCGAAGCGGTCGGCGCCCGCGTTGTCGAGCGCCTGCGCCTGATAGACATAGGCGGTCTTGCTGTCCTCATCGAGTGCATAATCGACCGACCAGCGGACGCCGCTTAAGTCTGCCGTCGTGACGGAGGCGTCGCGCAGGTTGCCGTAGGGCTGCGCGGCGTAGGAAATGAAAATGGCGGATAGTGCGAGTGCGAACGCGGCGGGCAGCGCGCAGTAGCGCGGCCACGTCCTGCTCTTTTGATGCAGCGCGAGCACGAGCATTGCTGCACACCAGCCGAGCATCGCGCCGAGCGTGTTGGTGAAGAGGTCGTCCACATCGCACATGCCGCGCCCGGTGAAAAGCTGCGCCAGCTCGATCAGGAGCGAAACGCCGAAGCCCGCGCCCAGCGCGGCATACCACTTGCGAAACGGTTTCCACAAGAGCGGCAGCAGCACGCCGAGCGGGACGAAGAGCGCGATGTTGAGCAGCACGTTGAGCCAGATTTGCAGCGTGAAGCGCTGGTACGCTTCGCGCCAAGCAAGGAAAAGCTGCAAATTGCACTGCCGCGCGGCAAATTCATTCGGCTCGCTGCGCAGCAGCGTGACGAAGACCGTGATCACCGCCCAGCCGACGAGCAGCACCGCGCAGACCGCCTTTCCCCACGGGAAGCGGCGGCCCTGCCTGCGGCAGACGGTGTAGCAGACGGCCAGAATAAGGCCGCAGATAAGCGCAGCGGGCACGGCAAAGCGCATGCCGCGCTGCAGCAGATAAAAAAGATAGGAAACAAAGTCGTGCATGAGCTCCCTCCTGAGGGGTCAGTCAGTTGGTTTCACCGCTCGCGGTTTTGTCCTCTTCGATGCGCGCGCTCACATTCTGCCGGAAGGCGAGCCACGCATCCTCGTTTTCCACATAGTATTTGGGGCAGATCTTGCCCGTCACGTCGTAGTGGCGGATGACGTCCGCGTCGGGGTCAAGAGAGAACGTCTCGCAGAGCCACGCGACGAGCTGTTCGAGGCTTTCCATCGTCGCGTCATTGAACTTGCCTGTGTCGTCGGGGTGGCAGACCTCGATGGACACGGTGTAGTCGTTCGCGGTGTTTGAGCAGTAGGCGATCTCCGTCAGCGGCACGCACTGCAAGATCTCACCGTCCAGCCCGACGACAAAGTGGGCGCTTGCATAGGTCTCGTGCGTCAGCGCAAGATTGGCGAAAAAGCTGCGGTTCGCCGCGGCGGTCGTGCCGGGATTGCCGACATAGTGCACCACCACGCCGGAAATTTCCCTGAGCGGCGTGCCGGGACGAGAGTATTCGTTTGTCGGAATGTAGTCGACCGTGACAAAGTCCGGCACGCTGACATTCGAACCGGGGAGATTCCGGTGGGCGAGCGCATAGCGCAGCTTCACGCCGCCGAGAACGAGCAAAACGAGCGCGAGCAGGACGAGAAAAGCTTTCTTGTTCCCGGTGCGGCGGCGCCTGCGCCGCCGCTTTGCGTTTTCTGCCATGTCAGTTCACACTTTCCGTGGCGGAAACGTCCTCTGTGGCGGGGAGGGTGTGAATGCCGTCGTCGCTGGGCGGCGTTACGGTGTTGGATTTCAGCTCGGGCAGCAGCTCACTGAGTACTTGCAGGGTGTTGGGCGTCGAGCCATTCACATGGGGGCTGAGCGTATACACCTCCGGGCGGCCTTTTTCATTGGTGGACTCAAAGTACAGCTCGAGCCAGAAGGAGATGGGGGGATCATACTGGTATTCCTGCACGGCGAAGATGTCGCTGCCGCCATTATCGGAATCCTGAACGTCCTGCATCAGCGCGGCGTAGACCTGTTCAGCCTGCGCGGCGGTGAGGGCATAGTCCTTTGTGTTGGAGTTCTCATCGTAATAGTAGCAGTAGCTGTCGAGGAAGCGCGGCGTGTCGCCGAGGTGATCGCAGCCGTAGCCGAGGACACGGCGGAGCACGGACTCTCTGCACATATAGAGCGCGTTCACGCGCGCCGTGGCGGACGAGGGCACGGTGAGGTCGCTTCTCCGCAGGTAGAGCGAATAGGAGCGCGAGAGCTGCGAGCCGTCCTTGAGGTAGTAGGTCAGGCGCAGGGAGAAGGGTTCGATGTCGTCATGATCGCTCTGGGAGAGCGTATCCGCGTCCCATGCGTCTGCGATGCGCGCCTGCTCGTTCCGGTTTTTGACGATGGCCTGGTGTGCCGCGGTGAGACGGCGGATGGTATCGGCGTCGTCGGTCGTGACGTTCGTCATGCCGGAGAAGGTGTAGTAAACGGATTCGATCTCGCTCTCGTCCGGCACGCGCTTTTCATAGCCCGTGAGGTCGAAGCTCATCGCAACGCCGAGCAGCACAAGAGCAAGCGCGACGATGGCCGCGCCCTTTGCGCCCGCGCGGAAGACGCGGAAGCTCTTTTTGATGAGCATCTCGGCGGCAAAGTAGCCCACAAGCCCCGCCGCCGCCATGCAGAGGATCGTGCCGGGCAGGGAATCGTTGCCGCCCGAGCGGTACTGGCCGAAGAGGAAATAGTAGAGGAACTGCCCGAGGGCAACGGCGGTACAGAACGCCACGCCGTACTTGAAGATGGGCGTCGCCCACGGGAAGGCGACCGTCGAGCCGGTCATCTCGCTCTTGCGCGTGCGGTAGAGAAGCAGCGCGATGAGGGCGATGACAAGTCCCGCGAGCGCGTAGGCGGCGAGGATCATGAAAGAGCGGTGCTCAAGCGCGTAGGCAGTCACATAGTACGAGCCGCTCTCGCAGGTCTCGATCGAGGCGATGTCCACCTCGGGGTACATATAGAGGGGCGGGGAGAGGAAACCGAGCGCAACGTCGGTGTGCCCACTGTAGCCGTAGAGGAAATTGCCCGCAAAGTTGCGCAGCAGATATTCCATTCCCGGGACGAGGATATTGCCGACGAAATAGAAGACGGGCGCGGCGAGGATCTGCCCCGTCATCATCATGCACAGCACGGCGAAGGAGTAGAAAAAGACGGCTTCGAGCATGGCGCTGCCCATGGCCGCGCCAGTGACGCTCCAGAAACTGAGGTGCAGCGGGGCGGAGATCGCCGCGCCGAGCAGAAACGTGACGAGAATGGTGGAAAGCTGGCAGAACAGTCCCGTGAGGTAGGCGGTCAGAAAGATGGTCTCGCGCCGCACGGGGAGCGCGTGGAAGCCGTTCGTCGCGCGGCTCTGCGTCAGGTGCGAGAAGGCGAGCATCGCAAAGAAAAGGCCGAAGAAGAAGGAAATGAAGATGCCGCCGCGCACGCCGGTATTGAACAGCAGGTAGGATGCATCCGCTGCGCTGTAACCGCCCTGATAGGCGGAAAGCTCTGAAAAGAGCATGACCGGCACGAGGAAAAGCCACAAGGCGGTGTAGCCGAGCCAGAGCGGCCAGGTGTGCTTGAGCTGGCTGCGGAATAAAGTCTTATCAAAGAACGATGTCGCGGATCGCATAGTCCTCACCTCCCAGTTCATAGATGAAAATTTCTTCAAGTGACAGCGGCACCGCGTCGATAAAGATCGGGTGCAGCGCGGCGAGCTGCTGTTCCAGTTCCTCTGCACTGCCGCGGCAGATGAGCGTGTGGACGCGCCCGGTCTGCGCGTGGTGCAGCACCTTGATCTCCGGCGGCAGGGCGGGCAGCTCCGCGCCCTCGAAGGCGAGCTGGAGCTTGACGGTATAGTCCTGCAATTCGCTCAGCGAATGCTCAAGCAGGAGCTTGCCGCGGCTCATCACGCCCACATGGTCGCACACGTCCTCCAGTTCGCGCAGGTTGTGTGAGGAGACGAGCACCGTCGTGCCGCGCTCGGCAACGTCCTGCAAGATGAGGCTCCACACCTGGCGGCGCATCACGGGGTCAAGGCCGTCCACCGGCTCGTCGAGGATGAGATAGTCGGGCATCGTGCACAGCGCGAGCCAGAAGGCCGCCTGCTTCTGCTGGCCCTTGCTCATGCGGCGCAGCGGCCGCTTTTCATCGAGCGCGAAGACCTCGCGGAGCTTTTCAAAGCGCTCCTGATCGAACTTCGGGTACAGCCCGCGGTAAAAGCGCATCATATCGCGCAGCCCCGCCTGCATAAAGTAGAACCAATCGTCGGGGATGGAGGCGATGCGCGCCTTCACGTCCGCGTTTTCCCAGACGGGCTGGCCGTCAAAGGTCACGCTGCCGCTGTCCTGATGATAAACGCCCGTCAGGTGGCGCAGCAGCGTCGTCTTGCCCGCGCCGTTCGGCCCGACAAGGCCGTAGACCGCGCCGCGCGGTACGCTCAGATCCGCGCCGTCGAGCGCGGCAAAGCCGTCAAAGGTCTTTTTAAGACCGCGTACTTCGATCATTTCTCTTCTCCCTGCCTGCACAATGCTTGAATGTCTTCCTCGCTCACGCCCATGGCGCGCAGCTCCTGCAAAAGCTCTTTGAGCTGATGCTCGAGCGATAAGCGGCGCGCGTCGTCCTGCGCGCGGTAGGTGTGCACGGCAAAGCAGCCCTTTCCCGGCACCGAGCAGCAGTAGCCGTTCGCTTCCAGCTCGTTGTAGGCGCGCTGGATGGTATTGGGGTTGATGGCAAGCTGCGTTGCCAACGCGCGCACCGAGGGGAGCTTATCCCCGTCGGCGATCGCGCCCGAGACGATCAGCCGCCGCAGTCCGTCGCACACCTGCTCGTAGATCGGGCGCGCGTCGCGGTAATTTAAGGTGATCATGGCATTCCTCCTGCATTCATCGGCTGCACAGCACGGCGAGCAGCAAAATGCCGAGCAGCAGTACAACAAGAACCGGGATCAGAAAAATCAAGTGGAACATAGGCGCCTCCTGCTGTATTAAGTGTGTTAGTACAGTTAGGATAGCATGGCGGACACCGGTTGTCAAGCGGGGAATGCAAAAATTTTCCACCGTTTTGCTGTGCAAATCACTAAATGCAGGTAAAGAATGCATTAAAATTTATGCAGAATGTATGATTTGCCATGCGCGCACGACAAAAAACGACACTTGCCCCGTTGACAGCGGGCGGCCGATTTGGTATTCTCTGAGATATGAAAGAAATTCATCAAACGTTTTACGGAATGTGATTTTTGGGAAGGAGAAGTGTATGGAACAGTTTATGAAGATCAACACTGCGGTCAACGGCTTCGTCTGGGGGCCGGTGATGCTGGTGCTGCTCGTCGGCACGGGCGTCTACCTGAGCATCGCTGTGGGCTTTATCCAGTTCACCAAGATCGGCTACTGGTGGAAAAACACCATCGGAAAGATCTTTAAGAAGGGCGAGGCCGGCGACGGCGAGATCACGCCGCTGCAGGCCGTGTCCACGGCCCTTGCCTCCACCGTCGGCACGGGCAACATCGCGGGCGTCACGGGCGCGATCATTTTAGGCGGCCCCGGCGCCGTGTTCTGGATGTGGGTGTCGGCGCTTTTCGGCATGGTGACCAAGTTCTCTGAGGTCACGCTCGCCGTCAAATACCGCGAGCGCAACGAAAAGGGCGACTGGTGCGGCGGACCCATGTACTACATCAAAAACGGCCTTGGCCCCAAGTGGAAGTGGCTCGGCGGTGTGTTCGCCGTGCTCGGCGCCATCGCGGCGTTCGGCATCGGCAACATCGCACAGGTGCACTCCATCGCGGATTCCGTCAAGTCCGTTGCCGTCGCGTTCAATGAAAACGCGGCGAGCAGGGAGACGATGATCTGCCTCATCACCGGCATTTGCGTCGCCATCTTCGTCGCGCTGGTGCTGCTCGGCGGCGTCAAGCGCATCGGTCAGGTCACGGAAAAGCTCGTGCCCCTCATGGCCGTCATTTACATCGTCTGCGCGCTTATCGTCGTGTTTGCGAATGTCAGCGCCGTTCCCGGCGTGTTTGCCTCCATCTTTAAGGGCGCTTTTAACCCCGTTGCCGTCACCGGCGGCGCGGCGGGCATTTCCATCAAGCTTGCGATGACCAAGGGCGTCGGCCGCGGCGTTTTCTCCAACGAGGCGGGCCTCGGCTCCGCGCCCATCGCGCACGCCGCCACCTCGGAAAAGAACCCCGTCAAGCAGGGCCTTTACGGCATCTTTGAGGTCTTTATGGATACCATCGTCATCTGCACGCTCACGTCCCTTGTCGTCCTCTGCTCCGGCGCGGCGGACGGCAATTACGGCAACGCGGCAGCTGCGGGCGTTCCCACGGCGGTCGCGGGCTTTGCCACAGTCTTCGGCGACAAGGCGGGCTCTCTGATTCTTGCGGTCGGCCTGCTGCTGTTTGCCACGTCCACCATCCTCGGCTGGGCGCTCTACGGCACGCGCTGCGCGGAGTTCCTCTTTGGCAGCAAGATCATCCGCCCCTATCAGATCATCTTCTGCCTCGTCGTTGTGGCCGGCGCGGTCGCGGACCTGACGCTCGTGTGGGATATCTCCGACACGCTCAACGGCCTCATGTCCATTCCGAACCTGATCGCACTGCTGCTGCTGAGCCCCGTGGTCATCAAGGTGACGAAGGAGCATTTCGCGGGACTGAGAAAATAATCGAAACAGCGGCGAGGCCGCTTTTTGAGTGAGAACGCATGTGCTGAAAAGAGACGGCCTTGGCTGTCTCTTTTTTCTTCTGTTTTGCCGCGAGGGACGGGAAAAAGCAAAAAAGCGGTATCATTTCACAGGTTTTGCTTTACAATAGGAAAAAGCTGTGCTATCATAATTCAGCACGCTTATCGTGCGCATTCCCGCACTTAGGACGTGGAGGATTCACCGACCCGCCGCTCAGTGTTGGGAGAATTTATGAAAGGTGGATATCACACTATGATGCTCAAAGACCAGAAGACGGCTATCATCGAAGCCAACCGCACCCACGAAGGCGACACCGGTTCTCCGGAGGTTCAGGTCGCTATCCTCACCGAGCGCATCGCTCAGCTCACCCCGTATCGTGTCACCTCCGAGGTCATGGCTATGGCCAACCCGGGTGCTATCTTCCTGCACTGCCTGCCCAGCTTCCACGATACCAACACCACCATTGGCGCCGAGAAGTGCGAGCAGTTCGGCATCACCGAGCAGGAGGTCACCGACGAGGTCTTCGAGAGCCCCGCTTCCAAGGTCTTCGACGAGGCCGAGAACCGCATGCACACCATTAAGGCTGTCATGTACGCCACGCTCAAGTAAGAGCATCTAGCATCTCGCTCGGGGTGTATTGCTGCACACCCCGAGCGGTTTTATCTGGTAATAATCTCGCAACAAGCGGCAGGCACGGCACGGAAGAGCCGCTTCTGGCGAGATCAGTAAATGATTTATGAAGGGGGGATGAGAACTATGACTGAGACCGCTAAGAAAAAGCGCGGTATGCCTTCATCGTTCACCATTCTTCTTGCTCTGCTGGCAATTGTCGCAGTGATTACCGTTATCGTCTCCGGCACGTCCGGCGGCGCGGTTACTGCCGCCCGTCTGAGCGATTTCTGCACCGCCCCGATTAAGGGCTTCGCTGACGCTCTGCCCGTCTGCCTCTTCGTTATGATCCTGGGCGGCTTCCTCGGCATGATGACCGAGACCGGCGCTCTGGACAACGGCATCGCCGTTCTGGTGCAGAAGCTTAAGGGCAACGAGATTATGCTCATTCCCGTGCTGATGCTCATCTTCTCCCTCGGTGGTACCACCTATGGTATGTGCGAGGAGACCGTTCCCTTCTACGCCCTGCTCGCCGCTACCATGATGGCTGCTGGCTTCGACCCCATGGTCGGTGCCGCTACCGTCCTGCTCGGCGCTGGCTGCGGCTGCCTGGGCTCCACGGTTAACCCGTTCGCCGTCGGCGCTGCCGTCGACGCTCTGACCGGCGTTGGCATTGAGGTCAACCAGTCCATCATCATCGGCCTCGGTGCCGTCCTGTGGATTGTCACTACCGCTATGTCCATCTTCTTCGTGATGAGCTACGCCAAGAAGGTCAAGGCTGACAAGGGTTCCACCATCCTGTCGATGCAGGAGCTCAAGGACGCCGAAGAGGCTCACGGCAAGGCTGCTTCCGAGGTCCACAAGGAGGTCAAGCTCACCGGTCGTCAGAAGGGTGTTCTGATCGCCTTCGCCTTCACCTTCGTCGTCATGATCGTCGGCTTCATTCCGCTGGCCGACCTCAACGAGGGCGTCGCCAACTTCTTCGACGCTGGCGCTGTCTACGACGCCGACGGTAACCACGACCACCATCGCCGAGCCCGTCGAGGCCGTCTCCGTCTCCGAGGAGGAGGTCACTCCGGCTTGGTCGAGCTTCCTTACCGGCATTCCTCTGGGCCAGTGGTACTTCGACGAGGCTTCCACCTGGTTCTTCCTCATGGCCGTCCTGATCGGTATCATCGGTGGCCTGTCCGAGAAGCAGATCGTTAACACCTTCATCACCGGCGCT
>OHFD01000312.1_pt1 | contig 17918 bp, 14 predicted proteins | sample 1567451 | NCBI WGS metagenome assembly OHFD01 (sample SAMEA3879588, study PRJEB24766) | human gut metagenome | biome: human-associated habitat; feature: feces | place: USA | collected 1985/1987 | reverse complement strand
CGAGAACAAGGAGTCTCTTATGGCAGAGCCGCTTACCTCCGGAATCACCCGCGACCGCGCGTTCGAACTGCTCAATGAGCACAACAAGGACCCGTTCCATATCACCCATGGCGAGACGGTCGAGGGCACTATGCGCTACTTTGCGCGCGAGTTCGACCCCGAGAACGAGGAGTTTTGGGGCATCGTCGGTCTGCTGCACGACTTGGATTGGGAGGAGCATGAGGACGACCCCATGAACCACACCATCTATGCTGCCGAGATTCTTGAGGGCGAAGGTGCGTCTCCCGAGCTCATTCGCGCCATCCAGACGCACACGTCGGACTTCAACACCTCACTACCCAAGCCCGAGCTGCAGATGGAAAAGATCCTGTTTGCCTGCGATGAGCTCACCGGCCTGATCGGCGCTGCCGTCATCATGCGCCCGAGCAAGAGCGTCAGCGATCTTGAGGTCAAGTCCGTCAAGAAAAAGTACAAGGACAAGAAGTTTGCCGCCGGCTGCTCGCGCGAGGTCATCGAGCGCGGCGCGGAAATGCTCGGCTGGGATCTTGACACGCTCATTGAGCAGACGATCCTCGCCATGCGTGCAAGCATTCATGTCGAATAATTTCCCTGCATAACATTTTACCGGTCATCTATTACCTGCGGAAAGGAAGGTGTTTTTATGAGCGATTTTACCCCTACGCCCACGCCGAGTTACAGCGGAAAGCTCCGCAACCATATGCTGATGGTACCCGAGTGCATCAACGAGTGCAGCGGCATCCGCATCTTCGGCAGAACGATCAAGTCCTTTGTCTTTTCCACTGACGTTGCCACCATCGCAAGCGTCAATGCCGATGCGGTGATTGCCGTTTATCCCTTTACCCCGCAGCCGCGCATCGTGCGCGCCGTCATCAGCGTGGCGGATATGCCCGTGTTCTGCGGCGTCGGCGGCGGCTTCACGTCCGGCGCGCGCTCTGTCGCCCAGGCGATGGAGGCTGAGCACTGCGGCGCTTACGGCGTTGTGCTCAACGCGCCCGTTTCGGCGGATATTCTGCGCGACATCAAGTCGCACATCGACATTCCGGTCGTGGCGACCATCGTCTCCGCCACGCAGGACACTGAGGCTCGTATTGCCGCAGGCGTTGACATTTTGAACGTCTCTGCCGCGTCGGAAACGCCGCAGCTCGTCGCCGCGCTCCGCGCCCGCCATCCCGAGATTCCCATCATCGCCACCGGCGGCCCGAAGGATGAGACTATTCGCAAGACCATCGCGGCAGGCGCGAACGCCATCACCTACACCCCGCCCGACAACGGTGTGCTGCTGGCTGAGATCATGCACGCACACCGCGAGCGCTTCCGGTAAGCTGCATATAAAAAATGCTGGCTCTTATGAGCCAGCATTTTTCTTTTATCTTCACGCTTCCTTGTTCGACACAAACTGGTAGCTGCCTTTGCTGCCCTTCAGCGTGACAATCCCCTTTTCACCGCTCTCCTGCTCATAGGTGAGCGTGATAGTCCCGTCCTCGTTCTGCTCGAGCGAGGTGACCGTGCAGCGCTGGAAATTCGTATCGCCGTGGAGCAGATAATAGGCGTCGTACTCCTCGAGATAGATGAACTGGTCGAGATTCTTTTTGTTCGTCTCGTCCAGTGCCACGCCCAAATACTCCTGCAAAAAGGCGTCCATTTCCGTTCTCTGCGTTTTGATGGGATAATGCTCAAACGCCACCGGGCCGATTGCTGTCTGTTCTGCCTCAGTGACCTCTTCCTGTATTCCTGTCGGGCCATTATAGAAGAGCTCATAGAGGTCGATGTCCGCGGCGGTGTCGTAATAGCTGCTGAGCAGCATATTCGTCATGCACACGCCACTGCCCACATTGAAAAATTCCGTGTTGAACCATTCGATGTCCACCGCAGACGTCTCATCATCCGGCGGCGGTACGTCGTCCGCGGGCTTTGTGCCGCAAGCGGTCAGTGCGCAGCACAGGGTAAAAAGCAGCAGAAAGATTTTTACTCTCTTCATTTCTCTCATCCTCCGTAAAAGTGGTCCTATTATGATCGCTTCTGCGGCGCAGCCGCACTTTTTACGCCATGGGACTCTCCTCCCTCTCTCCTATTCTCTCAGTACGGGCACGGGAATGCGGAGAACACTGCGTGGCCGTCGACGAGGGTAAAGGGATATTCATAGGCTTCCGTTTTGCCGGTATCCGCCCACGCCTGCGCGATGTCGTCCCACGCAAGCAGCATGACCGTCTGCGTCAGCACGCCGCTGTCGCCGTCGAGCGCAGCCGTGCACGTGTATCCGCCCAGGCTCTCGTTGCCGCCGCGGCCTGCGGACATGACATAGAGTCTGCCGTCAATATCACGGTAACGCTGCTCAGTGCTGCCCAGCCATTCGTCGGCAAGCTCCGGTGTGACATACCGCAGCAGCAGCGCACGGAGGCCCTCCAGCGTTTCCACGCCCTTGATGTCCGCCAGATCATAAAGATTGCCGTCGACCTCGGCTGTCACATTGTAATCCATCGGCGGATCGTCCATATAAAACCACGACCACAGCGTCGCCGCCGCCTTGAAATCCGCTGTCACGGTCTGCTCCTGCGAGACGTCTAAAATCGTCTTCGCGTGCTCGCTCAGCGCGTTGTAGAATTCGCTGTACGGCACCGAGAACACCTGCGGCCCTGCCGCATACGGCGCGATGACGTACTGGTCGAACGTGACCGTCAGGCCGTTTTCCGTAAAGTTCAGCGTCGCGAGCGTGGGGAAATCCTGCAAATAAGAGTCATAATCGTCAAAATATCCTTCGCTGAGGCCCTTTTGCGCGATCTGCTCGTAGATATTCCAATAAATGCTCTCCTGCAGCGAGTTTCCCTGCAAATCGCCCTCCTCCGAGGCCAGCGCGTCCAGCGTCAGGAATTCGCCCGTCGTCAGATCAAAGCTCCACGCGCGGGTGGCGGAATTCGGATGTACGCCGCCGTAGTAGGTGTAGTTCTCCGCCGCGATGCTCAGGAGTTTCCCCTCGGTCATGTAGGTCTGCGTCAGGCTCAGCTCGTTCGTCCAGTAGCTTCCGTTCAAAAAGACCGATGTGCCGTTTTCCGCATAGAGTTCCTTCGCCTCGGTGGCCATCTGCGCCGCCTCGGACTCAAGCCCTGCGAGCACGTTGTTCATCTCCGTGTTGAAGGCGTTCTGCGCCGTGAACTGCGCGGGGTTGCCCGTGCCGCCGTTCGCCGTCACGTTCTCCGCCAGCGTGTAGAGCTCACCGTCCTCCGTGCGCAGTTCGAGCACCGGCAGTTCGTAGCGCTCCGCCAGAAGCACCGTGCCGTCGTCGGCCTTGTACTCGTTTTCGTAAACTTGCGTCGCGACTTCAAAGTGCAGCGCGCTCGCCTGCGGCGGCGCGTTGTCCTCCGGCCCGCCGGGCGCTCCTGCGCCGCAGGCGGTCAAATTCAGCGCCAGCACGCAGCAAAGCAGCAGCGTCATCCATTTTTTCATTCTGTTCTCCTTTCGAGGTCTCGGTTCTTTGCTCAAACGATCACAGGCCCCTCCGTCCACGCGCTGCTGCCTCTGGCCGCGCGCAGCTCGGGATAGGCGAGCACGTATTGATCCGCCGCGCGCGCCGTCAGAGCGAAGAGCTTCTGCGCCTCCTCGCTCAACGCACGCACATCGGCGCTCTTGGTCAGCACCGGTGCGCTTCCCGTTTTTTTGATCGTTTTGAGCAGCTTTCGTCCCCGCTCATTGCACGCCAGCACGCGCAGATAGGGGACCTCCGGCGGCACATCCGCCGCCGTCACGTCCAGATACGCCGCAAGCAGCATCCGCCGCAGCCGCGCATAGGCATAGCGCTTCGTCTTCACCGCGGAGATCAGCTCGTCGGCGGACGCTGCCGTCCGCGCTGCGTCATAAAACCGGCGATAAAGGCCTTCATTCCCGCTGTCATAGCGGGCGAAGTCCTCCTCGCACATCGCGCGCAGCCGGGAAAGCACCGCTCGCTCCGCATTCTGCATCGTCACCGGCGCGCGGCCCGCTGCGCATTCGCGCGCATAGATGGCGGCGCTCTCCGCCGTCAGATACGCGGAGGCGTCCTCTCCGTTCGTGAGCAGCTCGCGGATGTGGCTCGCCGAGGCGAAGCCCTTCGCCGCACCCCCGTTGTGCCCGACGACCTTTCGCAATATTGCCAGCGGCGCGATGGTACTGCCGCTTTGCAGCAGCGCCTTGCAGTATTCTACGCCGAGGATATCGTTCGGCTCCCGGAGCACCGCGTCATCCTCGCCGATGAGCGCCCTCGCGGCGCTCTCCCTCGCCGCGGCAAAGGACAGGCCCTTGGCAAGCTCCTCTCGCAGCGCGTCGGGAAAATCCGCCCGCAGCAGTGCCTTTGCCGCGCGCTGCAATTTCGCCGCGTTACCGCATTCGCTGCCAAAGGCCAGCGTGTCGACCACGCCCGTCGCCGCCAAAATGCTCACGCCGCCGCGGGCAAAGCCCTCCGCCGACGAAATGGCCCACGGCAGCGGCAGCTCAAGGACTAAATCTGTCCCGCCGCGCACGGCAGCCTCGGCGCGCGCATGCGCGCGTTCAATGGCAAAATCGCCCCGCTGGACAAAATCGCCGCTCATCGCGCACACGACCGCGCACTCTTCCTCGCCTGCCAGACGGCGCAATTCATCAATTTGCCACTTGTGGCCGCGGTGGAAGGGATTATATTCGCATATTATACCAAATACCCTCATGGAAGTCCTCTCAAAGCGGTTACAAAAGAGTTACGTTTTGTTAAATTTACTTGTCTTTGCAAAAAAAGTTGTTATAATATATTTTGTATCGAATTATACATCCGATCAATTTGATTCTTATTTTATCGGAAATTCGGGCGCAATGCAAGCGCCCTCGGAAAAAGGAGTATACTTATGAATGTTCTGGTCATCAACGCAGGTTCTTCTTCCCTGAAGTATCAGCTGCTCAACCCCACCACGGGCGAGCTGCTGGCGAAGGGTCTGTGCGAGCGTATCGGCATCGACGGTCTGTTCACCTATAAGCCCCAGCTTCCCGGCAAGGAAGCCATCAAGGCCGCTTCCGTCTCCATGCCCACCCACAACGAGGCCATCCAGGCCGTGCTGAACGCGCTCGTCGACGAGAAGAACGGCGTCATCGGCTCCATGAAGGAGATCGACGCTGTCGGCCACCGCGTCGTCCACGGCGGCGAAAAGTTTGCCAAGTCCGTCGTCATCACCGACGAGGTCATGCAGGCAATCGAGGAGTGCACTCCCCTCGCCCCGCTCCACAACCCCGCCAACATCATCGGCATCAAGGCCTGCCAGGAGCTCATGCCCGGCGTGCCCATGGTCGCCGTGTTCGACACTGCCTTCCACCAGACCATGCCTCCCGTGGCTTACACCTATGCTCTTCCCTATGAGTACTATGAGAAGGACAAGGTCCGCCGCTACGGCTTCCACGGCACCTCTCACAAGTATGTTTCCCAGCGCGCGGCCGATATGCTCGGCAAGCCCATCGAGCAGCTCAAGCTGATCTCCTGCCACCTCGGCAACGGCTCCTCCGTCACCGCAATCGAGGGCGGCAAGAGCGTCGACACCTCCATGGGCTTCACCCCGCTCGCCGGTCTTCCCATGGGTACCCGCTCCGGCGACATTGACGCCGGTATCCTCGAGTACCTGATGAACAAGTACGGCATGGACATCAAGGAGATGGTCAATGTCCTCAACAAGAAGTCCGGCGTCATGGGCGTCAGCGGCGTCAGCTCCGACTTCCGCGATCTCGAAGAGGCCTTCGAGCAGGGCAATGAGCGCGCCGGCCTTGCCGTCGATATGTTCAACTACGGCGTGAAGAAGCTCATCGGTGCGTATGCCGCCGCGATGGGCGGCGTGGACGCCATCATCTTCACCGCAGGTGTCGGCGAGAACAGCGCTTCCCAGCGCATGGCCATCGCCTCCGGCCTCGAGTTCATGGGCGTCAAGATGGACGAGGACGCCAACAAGGTCCGCGGCGAAGAACGCGTCATCTCCGCGCCCGACTCCAAGGTCACCGTCCTCCTCATCCCCACGAACGAGGAGCTCATGATCGCCATGGATACCGAGGCGCTCGTCGGCTAAGTCATCGACAACCGATTATAAAAAATCCGCTTACGAAATTCGTAAGCGGATTTTTTTATTGCCGGTCTTCGAGCCACTGCATCGCGCCATAGGCGAGCAGTGCGCTCCCGCGCGGTAAAATGTTCTCGTTGAAGACGACGCTCTCGTTGTGCATGGGCTTTCCGTAGCGCGCGTCCTCCTGCGCCGTGCCCGCGCCGAGCAACAGATACGCGCACGGCAGCTCGTAGGTGTAGGACGCAAAGTCCTCCGAGCCCATCCCGCCCTCACGCAGGCGGTAGACGCTCTTCTCGCCGAACAGCATTTCGGCGCAGCGTGCCATCTGCTCGGTCAGCGCCTCGTCGTTTTTGAGCGGCGGCGCGCTCGCGAGCTCTTCGACGCTCGCACTGCCGCGGAAAGCCCTGGCTGTCGCGTCCGCGATCTCGCCGATGCGGCGCAGGATCAGCGCGGTCACGTCGCGGTCGAACGTGCGGATCGTGCCCTCGATCACGGCCTCCTGCGGGATGATATTCGGCGCGTGCCCTGCGCTGAATTTGCCCATTGTCACGATGGCGGGCGTCTTCGCGGGCAGCTCGCGCGCCGTGATCTCCTGAAGCGCAAGGTAGATGTGCGCGGCAATGTTGATTGGGTCGACGCCCGTCTCCGGCATTGCCCCGTGACAGCCGACACCCTTGACCGTGATGCGAAACAGCGTGCAGCCCGCCATAAACGTTCCCTTGCCGCACAGCACCAGGCCCGACGGCGTCCCAGAGTTCACGTGCAGCGCCAGCGCCGCCTGCGGCTCCGGCGCCTCCAGCACGCCGGCCTTAAGCATCGCTTTCGCGCCCGTGAAGCCTTCCTCGTCGGGCTGGAAGACGAGCTTCACCGTGCCCCTGAGTTCGCTTTGATGCGCCTTGAGCAGCTTTGCCGCACCCAGCAGCATGGCTGCATGCATATCGTGTCCGCAGGCGTGCATGCTGCCGTTTTCCGAACGGAACGGCAGGTCGGTCTTCTCCCGCACCTTGAGCGCGTCCATGTCGGCGCGCAGCAGGATACAGCGCCCCATGTCTTCGCCCATGAGCTCCGCGACCACGCCGCCGCCCAGCTCGCGCGGCTCATAGCCGAGCAATCGCAGCTTTTCTTCGACAAATTGAACCGTCTGCGGCAGGTGCGCGCCGACCTCCGGCGCGCGGTGGATCGCTCTCCGGTTCTCGACGATCTCATTTTTCATTTCGATGGCTTCCGCCAGTAACGTCTTTCCGTTCATACAAAGTCCTTTCTCATTTCTGCGCGGCGGCTTTTTTTGCCGCGCGCTGCTGCGCTGTCCGCCGCACGAGCTCGCACAGCGGCAGGATGTATAAAAAGCACGCAAACGCCATGCCCGTCATCGGCGCGCCGACGGTCGAGAGCGGCGTCGCCCCCGCGATCGACCACGGGATCAGCGGCGCGACGACGACGGCGCTGTTTTCAAGGTTGATGGCAAATTCTTCTTTATCCTTCTGCGACGGCGCGCAGAGCTGGTGTGTCAGGATGATCGTCAACGTCTGGTTGCAGGCGAGAAGGCTCGCTAAAACCGCCGTCAGCAGCATTGAGGCATAGGGCGAGGTTCTCTCACTCAGCGCCGTCACGCGCCCGCACAGCCCGTCGAGCAGCCCCGTCCTGCGAAAAATGCCGGAATACGCCGACGAGATCATCACGATCAGCGCCACGCGCACCATTGAAATGATGCCGCCGCCGTTGAGCATCGCGCCGACCTCGGCGTCCGACGCCGTGTAGCCTAAGATTGCGGTCTTGAGGATCGTCACCGCGTCCAGATGCCGCAGGAAAATGCACAGCACGACCGCCGCTAAAATGCTGACCGACATCGCCTTTTTCACGTTCACGCGTAAGACCGACAGGATCAAAATGAGCACCGCCGGCAGGCACATGACCCAGTGAAGCGTCATCTCGCGCCCGTAGAGCGACCACAGCTCGCCCGCCGCGCCGCTGCCGCTTTTCACCATGCCGAGCGCCGCATAGACGCCGCAGCTCAGAAGAAACGGCACGAGCGCCGTCTTGAGCATGCGCTTGATGTTGTCGTAAATGTTCGTCTCCGTCAGCTCGCTCACGAGCAGCGCGCTCGTCGAGACCGGCGAGCAGCGGTCGCCGAAGTATACGCCCGAAAGCATCGCGCCGCCGAGCAGCACGGGGTCCATGCCCATCGAAATGCCGACACTCACGCAGATGGTGCCCATCGTCGCCGCCGTGCCGAACGCCGTGCCTGTCAGCATCGAGACGCCGCAATTCAGGAGAAACGTCATCAGCAGCAAGATCTCCGGCCGGATGAGGTCAACGGCGCAGCAGATAATGAACGGCAGCGTGCCGCACGCGCGCCAGAACGCCGTCAGAATGCCGATCAGCGGAAAGACGAGCAGCACGCTTGCCGATGTCTTCACGCCCGAGCAGATCATCTTCCCGAGCTCTTTCCACGAAAAGCCCTGCTTTTTGCCGTACAGCGTAAAGATCACGAGTCCCGCCAGGAGCGCATAGAGGATATTCGCCCTCAATACGATGCACACGAGCAGCGCAAGGCAGAATAAAACGATCGCAGCCATCCAAGTCCTCCCTATCCTTTTTAACACAGCATCGCTATCTTAGCACACACGGCGGAAAAAGGGAATCTTTTTCCTGCCGTCCGCACCCACTGCCCACAGTATAATTGCCGCCTTCGCGCTTGTAAAACTGTTAAAATTGATATATTCTACAAGAAACAGCTGTAAAAGGAGCGTTCCCATGAATTTCCATTCTCTTGACTATTTTCTCGTGCTTGCGCGGGAGAAAAACTTCACCCGCGCCGCTGAAGCGCTGCACATCACGCAGCAGTCGCTCTCGTCCCACATTGCGGGACTTGAAAAGGAGCTTGGCTGCACGCTTCTTGTGCGCCGCACGCCGCTTGAGCTCACCTACGCAGGCCGGACGTTTCTGCGCTATGCCGAATCCATCGGCCGGACGCGCCAGGCCATGGAGCGCGAATTCTGCGACATCTCCGAAAATCAGAAAGGCGAGCTGCGCGTCGGCATCGCCTATACGCGCGGCCGCGCCATCATGCCGCACCTGATCCCCGCCTTTCAGCGCAGATACCCGAATGTCGAGATCACGCTGCTCGAAGGCTCGAACGACGCGATCCAGAAGGCGCTGCTCAGCGGCGGCATTGACCTCGCCATCGCCGGCTTTCCACACCCGCTCCCCGGCGTGGTGCTTGAGGATTACTATCTGGAGCACATCGTGCTGTGCCTGTCCGATGGGCTGCTCGCGCAGTGCGGCATCGACCTTGACACGCACCGCGGCGAGATCGCCGCGGGAAATTTGAGCTCCCTGCGCGGCTGCCCCTTTGTCCTCGGCTCCGCGGAGGACATCGGCGGGCGCATCGGGCGCGGACTTTTGCGCTCCTCGGGCGTCTCGCCCGTCAGCAAAGCGACGTCGGAAAACGTCGAAACGCTGCTCGCGCTCTGCGAGCAGGGCGTCGGCGCATGCTTCTGCCCGGAAAATCTGCTGCACACAGCGCTCTCGCCCGAGCAGCTCGCGCACCTGCACATTCTCCCGCTCTGCTCAGAGGCTTCCTATCCCATCTGCTTTGGGTACTTGAGCCGCTTGTATCCGTGGAGCGTGCTCTCGGAATTCATCCGCATCGCCCGCGAGCAGACTGCATAAGCACCATAAAAACGCCGCCCGTACATTTATAGCACGGACGGCACTCTTTTTTACTTCTTCACCGCAGGCTGCTGCTGGGTGATGCAGTGGATGTTGCCGCCGCCGAAGGCGACCTCCTTCGTCTGCACGCCCACGACCTCGCGGTCGGGGAACATTTTCTGCACCTGTTCGATGGCGACTGCGTCGTTTTCGTCGCCGTACTGCGGCAAGATGACCGCGCCGTTGACGATCAAAAAGTTCATATACGACGCGATGCTGACCTCGCCGTCCTCGCGGGGGATGGTGCCCTCCACGGCGTCGATGGTATCCGCGCCCTCGAGTAAGCACGGCTTTTTCGTCAGACAGAGCTTGTGGACCTTTAATTTGCGACCCTTGGCGTCCGTCGTCTCGCTCAGGAATTCGTAAGCCGCCTGCGCCTGCTCATAAAACGGATGGTTCTTGTCCTCCGTCCAGATGCAGGCGACCTCGCCGGGCGCGATGAAACACGCGACGTCGTCGATGTGCCCGTTCGTCTCGTCAGGGTCGATGCCGTCCTTGATCCACAGCACCTTCTCGCAGCCGAGGTAGTCGCAGATCATCTGCTCGATCTCTTCTTTGCTCTTATCGGGGTTGCGGCCCTCAGAGAGCAGGCACATCTCGGTCGTCAGCACCGTACCCTCGCCGTCGACGTGGATAGAGCCGCCCTCGAGCACGAAGCCCTCTGTGCGGTAGCTGTCCACGTCCGCGATCTCGCAGATCTTGCGCGCGATCTGGTCGTCCTTGTCCCAGGGGAAATACAGCCCGTCGACGAGTCCGCCCCAGGCGTTGAACTCCCAGTCCACCGCGCGAAGACCGCCCTTGTCGTTCACAAGGAACGTCGGCCCGCAGTCGCGCACCCACGCGTCGTCGCTCTCGAGCTCCACGACGCGGATATTTTCGGGGAGCTTGGCGCGCGCGTTCTGATACTGGCGCACGGATGCGCCGACCGTGACCTTTTCAAATCTTGCGATGGCCTTGGCAACATCCGCAAAGGCCTTCTGCGCGGGCTTTCCGCCGTCGCGCCAGTTGTCGTTTCGCTCGGGCCAGAGCATCCACACGCCCTGCTGGGGCTCAAATTCGGCGGGCATGCGATACCCGTCCTGCTTCGGCGTTGTGCCGATGATTCGTTTTGCCATAACTTTGTCTCCTTATGATGAAACCATACTTAGCTGCGCGCGTTTTTCCCGCGCAGCGCGATCAGCACCTCGCCGATCGCCACGCTGAGGATCGACCCGATCGTAATGGGCAGAAAGCTCGCAAGCGTCTCTGCGTCAAACGAGAGCGGGACCGCAGTGAAAATGATCGAAATGACGATGAGCACCATCGGCACGTAGGCGATCCATTTGAGCGCCGTGTCAGCCCCCGGCACGCGGAACGGGCGCGGCGTCTTCGCATCCTCGCGCCGCAGCTTCAAAAACGCCGGAAACACGGGAAGATAGCTCAAAAGCAGCATCACGAGATTCAGCGCGAAAAAGCTCCAGAAGAGTGACGAGTCCGGCGACGCCATCTCGATGAGCACGCCCAAAACACACACGCACGAGGCGACGACGCCCGACGTGACCGCCGCGCCGACGGGCATGTCGTTCTTTGCCCAGCGCTTGGCGAACACCCGCGGCATGTCGTTGTGGTCCGCCGCCAGCGCCGCCGTCGAATTGACGCCCATCGACCACGAGATCATATTGCCGAACAGCGTCACGAGGAACAAAAGCGCCACCACGCCCACGAGCACGCCGCCGCTGCCGCCCAGAATGAGCGACACCGCGTCGATAAGCCCCGAATCCACGCTGATCTCACGCACATCCACTGCCGCGCCGATGCCGAACGCCGAGAAGAGGTAGATGGCCGCGATGACGATGCCGCCGGTCACGATAGACTGCGGGATCTGCTTTTTCGGGTCGCTCATGTTGTTTGCGTACGTGCACACGACCTCAAAGCCGAGGAAGTTGAAGATGATAACAGAGATATACGAGAGGCTGTTTAAGTCGAACGACGGCAGAAATGTCCGCGCCGACATGTCGTTGACAAAGCCGTAACGGCTGATATACCACACGCCGAGCCCGCCGACCAGCAGCGCCAGCACGATCTTGATGACAGCGCTCACGTTCAGGATAATGATGCTGTCGCACACGGGATAGCACGCGATGAGCGTGACGATCCAGATGAACAGAAGCTCCACGATGAGCGAGCCGAATGTTCTGAGGCTCCGCCCCGTGATGAACGTGATGAGCTCGGGACACATCACCGCAAGCGATGCCATCCACAGTGGAAAATTGATCCAGTAGTACCACGAGGCACGCGCCGCCCACTTGCCGTCCGGATACGCCGCGTGGATCCAGTCATAGAGCCCGCCGTCTCCCGCGTAGGCTGTGCCGAGCTCGGCGGCGATGAGGCCGTAGGGCAGCAGAAACGCCAATATCATAAAGATCCACCAGAAATACTGGCTGTTGCCGATCGACGCGACCGGCGCCGCCGCCTCGGCGACAAACACCACGCAGATGACCGACAAAATGACGTCTGCGAGCCGGAATTGATTCTTCTCCATGGCTTATCTCAGCTCTTTTCCGCTTTCGAAACGCCGCAGTAAGCCTCGACGCAGCCGAGCTTGTCGCAGAGCACTTTGTCAAGCTCCTCTTTCGCCGCCGCGATCTGAAGACCGCTCGGCTCCTTGCGGCAGCGTGTAAAGTAGACAAGAAGGCCGCGCATGGCCGTCAGGCGGTTGCCTGCCTCCTCCCAGCAGAGGGAGGCGTCGCTGTCGGCGACCTCGTCGGTCACGTCCTCGCCGCGCGTCGCGGGCAGGCAGTGCATGAATTTGCAGCCAAGGTTCCCCAGCTGCATCAGCTCGCGGTTGACCTGATAGTCGTGGAAGACGCGCACGCGCTCTTCCTTCGGCATCTCGTTTTCGTAGAGACCGTACCACACATCGGTATAGATGAAGTCCGCGCCGCGTACGCTCTCGCGGTCATCGGTGACAAGATAGCTGCCGCCGGAGAGCGCGCAGTTCTTCTTCATGATCTCCTTGTGCTGCTCATTCAGCTGGTGGCCCTGCGGGCCGTACTGGACAAAGTGCATGCCGAGCTTCGTCGTGATAAAGCCGAGCGACGCGCACACCTGCGTCGCGTCGCCCACGAACACGACCTTGCAGTCCTCTAACTTCTTCCCCTGCGGAAGGTTCTCCACGATCGTGCAGAGGTCGCCGATCTCCTGCGTGGGGTGGTTGTAGTCCGACATGCCGTTGATGACGGGGATGGTGCAGCTTTTTGCGAGCTCTTCGATCGTCTTGTGCTCGATGACGCGCGCCATCACGACATCGACAAGCTTTGAGAGTACCTTGCCCGTGTCGCCGATGGTCTCGTGACCGCCGAGCTGGATCATGCCCGGACCGAGATACTGCGCGTGACCGCCGAGCTGGCTCATGGCCGTCTCGAACGACACGCGCGTGCGGGTGCTCGACTGCTGGAAGATCATGCCGAGCGTCATGTTGCGCATCAGGGGCGGATAGTAGCCCGCCTTAATGGCCTTTTTGATGGCGAGCGACAAGTCGATGATGTCGAGCAGTTCCTGCTTTGTGAATTCATTGGTGTCGATAAAGTCTTTTTTCATACGATTCCTCCGACATTTCAAGTTGCTTTTTGCCGCGGAGGCAGACGCCGCGGCGAATGCTGCGCTTAGTGTCTGCACTTTTTTCCAGTTCATGCGGAAAAAACTGTGCAACATGACACAAATCACGCCGTATTCCGTCGCTGTTGTGTATTTTACATAGATTTTACAATTCTCCTCTGGCAGTTTTGACATTTCTCGCGTAAACTGTATTTTGGTTATAGATAGAGTCTCAAAAAAGAAAAAAGGAAAGATAGAAAATATGGATATTTTCAATGTGCTCACGATGATCGGCGGGCTGTGCCTGTTCCTCTTCGGCATGAACCTGATGGGCCAGGCGCTCGAGCGCCGCGCGGGCGGCAAGCTCCGCTCTCTTCTCGACAAGATGACCGGCAGCGTATTCGCCGGATTTTTAACGGGCCTTGGCATCACGGCCATCATCCAGAGCTCGTCCGCCACCACGGTCATGGTGGTCGGCTTTGTCAACTCGGGCCTGATGACGCTGCGTCAGGCCATCAACGTCATCATGGGCGCCAACGTCGGCACGACCGTCACGGCCTGGCTTTTGAGCCTTGGCGGCATCGACTCCGGCAACTTCTGGATCAAGCTCTTAAAGCCCTCATCCTTCACTCCCGTCCTTGCGCTCATCGGCATCATCTACTACATGTTCTGCAAGGATAACAAGAAAAAGGACACCGGCATGATCCTGCTCGGCTTTGCCACGCTCATGTTCGGCATGGAGACGATGAGCGGCGCGGTCGCGGGCCTCAAGGACGTCCCCGCGTTCACGAATCTCTTTGTTGCCTTTCAGAATCCCCTCCTCGGCGTGCTCGCCGGCGCGCTGCTCACGGCCATCATCCAGTCGAGCTCCGCGTCCGTCGGTATTTTGCAGGCGCTCGCCGTCACGGGTTCTGTGAGCTATGCTGCGGCCATTCCCATCATCATGGGCCAGAACATCGGCACGACCGTCACGGCCATGCTGTCGTCCATCGGCACGAACAAAAACGCCCGCCGCGCCGCGGTCGTTCACCTTCTCTTCAATGTCATCGGCGTTGTCGTGCTGCTGACGGTCTTCTGCATTGTGCGCGCGGCTTTTGCGCCCGCGCTGCTGGATGAATCCGCCACCATGGCGGGCATCGCCGTCACACACTCGGTCTTCAACGTCCTCTGCACCGCCATGCTCCTGCCCGCGGGCGGCCTTCTTGAAAAGCTCGCCTGCCGCATCGTCCCCGACGATCCCCAGACGCAGGGTGAAAAGACGACCGAGCTCGACGAGCGTCTTCTCCCCACCCCGTCCCTCGCCCTTCGCCAGAGCCGCGCCGTCGCCCGCGAAATGGCGGACTGCGCCGTGCGCGCGCTGAACAACGCTCTCACCGCCCTTGACCACAACACGCCCGAGCTCGCCCAGAGCATCCGCGACGATGAGGAGCTTTGCGACCACTATGAAGATATCCTCGGCACCTACCTCGTCAAGCTCAGCACGCAGAAAATGGGCCGCGACGAGAGCGAGGAGGCGACCGAGTTACTCAAGACCATCGGCGACTTTGAGCGCATTTCTGACCACGCGGTCAACATTCTCTCCTCCGCTGAGGAGATGGAGCAAAAGGGCCTCACGTTCTCCGGCAGCGCCCTCAACGAGCTCGCCATTCTCACCTCCGCCATCCGCGAGATCCTTTCGCTCTCGCTCAAGTCCTTCTCCTCGCAGGACGTCGCGCTCGCCCAACAGGTCGAGCCGCTCGAGCAGGTCATCGACACGCTCAAAGAGCAGATGCGCACGCGCCACATCCTGCGCATGCAGCAGGGCCATTGCAGCATTGAGGCTGGCTTTATCCTCTCCGATCTTCTGACCGACCTTGAGCGCACATCCGACCACTGCTCCAACATCGCCGGCTGCGTCATCGACGCCCGTGCGCATAACCTCAACCTGCACGAAACGCTGCGCCAGGCCAAGACTGCCGACGGCAGCTTCCAGCAGACGTACGAATCCTACGTGGAAAAGTACCAGCTTCCTGTTCCGTCGTCAAACGTGTAAAAAGCGGGGCGCTTGCGAGCGCCCCATTTTTGCTATTTTCTTGCTTGTAAAGCGCCCGTTTCCCTGCTATACTACGGTCATTAGGTTATTTCCGCGCAAACTGTCAATTTTGCGCGGTAAGAAAGGATGATACCATGGACCCGATTTATGAGATCGAATTGCAGGACTGCCCCTACTGCCGCGGCACCGGTACGGTGGAGGATGAGCAGGGCTGGTGCGTTTATGTCACCTGTGTCGACTGCGGCGCGCAGACCGCGCACGCAAGCTATGAGTCCCCCGAGGAACGTCTGGCCGCCGCGCAGCAGGTCGCGCACCTGTGGAACGTCGGCAAGGTTCTGAACCCCGGCGTCGGCGACTGATTCGACTGGAACTGCATAAAAAGGACGGAAGAAAAGCATCTTCCGTCCTTTTTGCGCTCAACCGCCGTTTGAGCGCGCAAAACTTCCCCTCCATTGCGCGTTTTCCCGCAATCGGCTATACTGAACTCATCAAGGACGTCCGCACTTTATAGAAACGGAGTTTTGCCTTTATGAACATCGACATCGGCAGCAAGATCAAAACGCTGCGCCTCTCCAAAAGCATGACGCAGGAGCAGCTTGCAAAAGCCCTCCACGTGAGCGCGCAGGCCGTGAGCAAGTGGGAAAACGGCGCGGGGCTGCCGGATATCACCGTGCTGCCTGCCTTGGCGGAGCTGTACGGCGTCACCGCCGATGATATCCTGGCGGGAGAGACCTTGCGGGGCCGGCCAGCGGAGGCCCAGGGACCGGCACGGCGGCGCCTCCTGCTGCTGCGGCTGCGGACCCGGTTCGACCTCTGTTTCATCGGCAGCCTGGCGCTGGGTGTGCTGGCGGCATTCCGGGTGGCCTATGTCAGTCTGGCGGCCTGGCCGCTGTCGGTGGGCCTCTTATGGATCGGCTATGTGCTGGCTGTCCATCCGGCCCGGTACGGTGATATATCGTTGGATGCTAAAATTTGGGAAAACCTGTACCGCCGTCCAGTGGTGGGCCCTGCTGCGGCTGGTGCGGCTGGGCAGGCTGGAGGTGGACTTTGCGGAGATGCGGTACTACGACACCATGCAAGCCTGGAAGCCGCTGCTCTTCGCCGTGGGGCTGGCGCTGCTGTGTGCTGTGCTGGAGCGGGCCCTGCGCCGCCGGGCGGGGGCGGATGCCTCTTTGCTGTGGATACCGGAGCGGCTGCGGCCAATGCTCCGCCGGGGCGGCGGTTTTCTGCGGCGGACCCGGCGGCTCTGGCTGGTGTGGCTGGCGTGGGCGGTACTTCTGGCGGGGCTGTGGTTCCTGGCGGACGGCCAGCTGGACCGGGTGTTGGCGCCCTGGATCGCCCGATATGGGGAAGAGCTGGTCCAAAGCGGTTTCCCGGAGAGCTGGACCATCCTGCGGGGGCGGCTGGAGGCGGATGTGGCACTCTGGCTCCGGCTGCGGCAGGGGGTGCTGATCGCCGGCGCCGTCTCCGGGGCTGGCGTGCTGGTTTGGACGCTGCTACATTGGAAAAAGCGCCGCCCCCCTCTTGCGGAGGAGGGCGAAACATGATAGAATCTCTCCGGCGAAGAATAAGGGGAGAAGTGTATGTATCACTATATTTTCTTTGATTTGGACGGCACGCTGACAGACTCCAAGGAGGGCATCCTCAACAGCCTGCGGTATGCCTTTGACAAGCTGGGGGAGCCGGTGCCGCCGGAGAGCACCCTCATCAAATTCATCGGCCCGCCCCTGCAGGAGTCCTTCATGGCCTACTGCGGCTATGACACGGAAACCGCCGCCCGGGGCGTGGAGGTTTTCCGGGAGCGGTACGAGCCGGTGGGCCAGTATGAAAACCAGCCCGCGCCGGGTCTGCGGGAGCTGCTTGCGCGGCTGAAGGAGCGGGGATATACGCTGGCGCTGGCCTCCTCCAAGCCGGAGAGCCTGTGTGTGCCCATCTGCGAGAAGTTCGGCTTCACGCCGTCTTTGGCTGTTGTGACGGGCAGCCCGCCCGTGGGGGACTGGAGCAAGGCGGACGTGATCCGGGAGACTATGCGCCGCCTGGAGCTGACGGATATTGCCCTGGCCGCTGTGGTGGATGCGATGGCTTCCGCTGTGATGGAAGAGCTGTGCAACGCGCTGGAAGCCGAGATCCGCACCAGCGTGCAGGCGCAGGGGCACTACCTGACGGGGCGTTTTTCCCCCGGCTATGGGGACTGCCCGCTGACTTTGCAGCAGCCGTTTGCCATTGCGCTGGATACCGTGCGCGGCCTTGGCATGGCGGTCACGCCGGAAAATCTGCTGACCCCGCGCAAAAGCGTAACAGCCATCCTTGGCGTGGCGGACCACCCGGTAACGGGGGCCCGCGCCGGGTGCGGGCACTGCCTGCTGCGCGAAAAGTGCGAATACAGAAAGAGGGGAACCACCTGTGAAAATTGAGGAAGTATTTGCCCGCCGCCGCTTTATTATGCTGGATGGCGCCATGGGCACCCAGCTGCAGCTGCGCGGCCTGACCACAGAACAAAAGCCGGAACTGGCCGCCTTTATCATGCCGGATGTGCT
>OHFD01000311.1_pt1 | contig 17972 bp, 8 predicted proteins | sample 1567451 | NCBI WGS metagenome assembly OHFD01 (sample SAMEA3879588, study PRJEB24766) | human gut metagenome | biome: human-associated habitat; feature: feces | place: USA | collected 1985/1987 | reverse complement strand
TCTTTTTTGGCGCGCTCGCTGATAATGCTCTCAGAAATGGACTTGGGAACAGGCTCATAGCCGTCCGGCTCCATGGTGTACTGGCCACGGCCCTGGGTCTTGGAACGCAGGTCGTTTACATAGCCAAACATCTCAGACAGCGGTACGCGAGCATTAATCTGCTTTGCACCGTTGCGGTCCTCCATGCCCTGGATCTGGCCACGGCGGGAGTTCAGGTCGCCGATTACATCGCCCATGTATTCCTCAGGAACGATAACAACAACCTTCATCATCGGCTCCAGAATGATGGGGCCGGCCTTCTTGGCAGCGTCCTTAAATGCCATAGAACCGGCGATCTTAAAGGCCATCTCAGAGGAGTCAACCTCGTGGTAAGAACCGTCGTACAGCTCTACGCGTACATCTACCACATTGTAGCCTGCCAGAATACCGCTCTTCATAGCGCCCTGGATACCGGCGTCTACCGCAGGGATATACTCCTTGGGAATGGAACCGCCGACGATCTGGTTCACGAATTCATAGCCCTTGCCGACACCGGTCTCCGGATCAATGTTGGGCATAATGCGGATCTTACAGTGACCGTACTGGCCGCTACCGCCGGACTGACGCTTATACTTGGTATCGGAAGCCGCTTCCTTGGTGATGGTCTCTTTGTAAGCCACCTGGGGAGCGCCAACATTGGCCTCTACCTTGAACTCACGCATCAGACGGTCAACGATGATCTCCAAGTGCAGCTCGCCCATGCCGGCGATGATGGTCTGACCTGTCTCTTCATCGGTGTAAGCCTTAAAGGTGGGGTCCTCTTCTGCCAATTTAGCAAGACCCAGGCCCATCTTTTCCTGACCGGCTTTCGTCTTAGGCTCAATGGCAACACGGATCACGGGATCCGGGAAGTTCATGGACTCCAGAATAATGGGATGATCCTCGTCACACAGCGTATCACCGGTGGTGGTGTTCTTCAGACCTACGGCAGCAGCGATGTCGCCGGCGTAGCAGGTGGGAATATCCTCACGGTGATTGGAGTGCATCTGCAGAATACGACCCATTCTCTCCTTATGACCCTTTACAGAGTTGTAGCAAGGAGAGCCTGCGTCAATGGTACCGGAATATACACGGAAGAAGCAGATCTTACCAACGAAGGGGTCGGTAGCGATCTTGAACGCCAGAGCAGCAAAAGGCTCTGTGTCGGAAGAGTGACGATACTCCTCCTCGTCCGTGTCCGGATTTACGCCCTTAATGGACTCAACATCCGTGGGGGCGGGCATATAATCTACGATTGCGTCCAGCAGGGGCTGTACACCCTTGTTACGGTAGGAAGTACCGCAGGTGATGGGCACCATCTTGTTGGCAATGGTAGATTTTCTGATGGTCTTTTTAATCTCGTCAACAGTCAACTCTTCACCGGCGAAATACTTCTCCATCAGCGCGTCGTCCATCTCGGCGACATGCTCGATGAGCTGCTCGCGGTACTTCTGCGCCAATTCCATCATATCCTCAGGAATGGGCTCACGGCGAACATCATTACCCAGATCGTCATAATAGATCTCGGCGTCCATATTCACCAGGTCCACAATCCCGCGGAAAGTGTCCTCCGCGCCGATGGGCAACTGAATGGGCAGTGCATTGCACTTGAAACGGTCATTGACCATATCCAGTACATTGTAGAAATCTGCGCCCATAATGTCCATCTTATTGACATAGATCATTCTCGGTACATGGTACTCGTCAGCCTGACGCCATACGGTCTCAGACTGGGGCTCAACGCCGCCCTTGGCGCACAGAACGGTAACGGAACCGTCCAACACACGCAGGGAACGCTGCACCTCTACGGTGAAGTCCACATGCCCGGGGGTATCGATGATATTGATTCTGTGCTTCTTCCAGAAGCAAGTGGTAGCAGCGGAAGTAATGGTAATACCGCGCTCCTGCTCCTGCGCCATCCAGTCCATGGTTGCTGTACCATCATGGGTCTCACCGATCTTATGGTTAATACCCGTGTAATACAGGATACGCTCGGTGGTGGTGGTTTTACCAGCATCAATATGCGCCATGATACCAATATTTCTTGTCATTTCAAGAGATACTTTTCTCGGCATAATATCCTCCTAACAAACTGAATGGCTTAATATCTGAAATGAGCAAACGCCTTGTTTGCCTCAGCCATCTTATGGGTATCGTCGCACTTTTTGGCAGCGCCGCCGGTCTTATTGGTAGCATCCATAATCTCGGCTGCCAGGCGCTCCTTCATGGTTCTCTCAGAACGCTGACGCGCATAGAGAGTGATCCAGCGCAGACCCAGGGTCTGGCGCCGTTCCGGACGAACCTCAAGCGGTACCTGGTAGGTTGCACCGCCTACACGGCGAGCCTTAACCTCCAGTACGGGCATAACATTCTCCATGGCAGCTTCAAAAGTTTCCAGGGGATCATTACCCGTCTTTTCTTTGATGATGTCGAAAGCGTCGTACACGATCTTCTGTGCGACACCTTTTTTACCATCGTACATAACGTTGTTGATCAGGCGTGTAACAAGCTTAGAGTTGTACAGCGGATCAGGCAGAACGTCACGCTTAGCGATCTGGCCTCTTCTTGGCATCTTCGCTTCCCTCCTTCATTATCATTGATGAGTTCATAGGTACTCGAGTTTTCCCGTGGAGCCAACAAAAAGGTCATACACTGTATAGCTATATAAAGTATATAAACTTTTGCCGGATTTCCAAACAAGAAGATCAAACTCAGCGGGGCTGAGCTTGGTGGATCCTTAACGGATCGGCGCTGCTCTTGTTTCTTAGCAGCTTTCGGTCTCTTGGCGCCGTACTTAGAGCGGCCCTGCATTCTGCCGTTCACGCCCTGGGTATCAAGAGTACCGCGAATGATGTGGTAACGCACACCGGGAAGATCCTTTACACGGCCGCCGCGGATCATAACTACAGAGTGCTCCTGCAGGTTGTGACCTACGCCGGGAATGTAAGCGGACACTTCAATGCCGTTAGACAGACGCACTCTGGCAATCTTACGCAGTGCAGAGTTCGGCTTTTTCGGAGTTGCAGTCTTGACTGCGGTGCAAACGCCGCGCTTCTGGGGAGAATTGTTATCGGTCATAACATTCTTCTTGGTGTTCAGCCCCTTCAGCAGAGCCGGTGTTTTGGACTTTTTCTCCAGCGTCTTACGACCTGTTCTTACAAGTTGGTTAAAGGTAGGCAATCGTTTATCTCCTTTCAAATTATTTTGTACGCTTTTGCGCACAAAACACAAATTTGGCAAAGCAAATTTGCATTTTCTGCTCAAAAACGCACCTACTGGGGCAGAACTTTACGGTTCTGCCCCGGTAAATGGTCAATTTTCGGCTAAATTCGATGGGATTTGGGCCGATTTAGCGCAAATCGCACACCGACAATTTAGCATTATATCACTCGGACATACTGTTTGTCAAGAGCTCTTGCAGCTGTTCCAGGTTCAAAATTTCCTCGCTGCCCTCAGCGGAGAAATAGCTGGGCACCACATCCACCTTATCAAACACCTGCATACCGGTACCGGCGGGCACCAGCTTACCGATGATCACATTTTCCTTCAGACCGATCAGCGGATCCACCTTGCCCTTGATGGCAGCATCGGTGAGTACGCGGGTGGTCTCCTGGAAGGAGGCAGCGGACAGGAAGGAGTCGGTGGCCAAGGACGCCTTGGTAATACCCATCAGGATCGGGATATAAGTGGCGTGCTTCAAAGTGGTCTCGCCCAAAGCGATCCGCTTGTCAATGGCCTCATTGGCCTCGTCTACCTGAGCCACATCCACCATGGTGCCGGACACCAGATCGGTATCACCGGCATCGTCCACGGTGCACTTCTTAAGCATCTGACGAACGATAACCTCAATGTGCTTGTCGTTAATATCAACACCCTGGGTACGGTAAGCGAACTGTACTTCCTTAATTAGGTAGTTATAAACAGCCTCTTCGCCCAAGATAGCCAAAACATCGTGGGGGTTTACGGCGCCGAGCGTCAGCTCCTCGCCCTTCTTCACATGGGCACCCTCAACAATGTGCTCGCACAGACGGGCACCGTAAGGAATCAGATACTTCTTCTCTTCCCCGTCCTCGCCGGTCACAATGGCGTGACGGCTCTTCTTGATCTCCTCAAAATGAACCACACCGTCGATCTCAGACAAAATGGCCAGCTGCTTGGGTTTTCTGGCCTCGAACAGCTCCTCTACACGGGGCAGACCCTGTGTAATATCGGCACCACCGGCAACACCGCCGGTATGGAAGGTACGCATGGTCAGCTGTGTACCCGGCTCACCGATGGACTGGGCGGCGATGATACCTACGGCCTCACCTACCTGAACCGGCTCATTAAAGGCCAAGTTGGCACCGTAGCACTTGCAGCACACGCCGTGGTGGGACTTACAGGTGATCAGAGAACGGATCTTTACGGACTCGATACCGGCGTCCACAATACGCTTGGCATCTTCCTCTGTCATCATACGATCCGGCTCCATCAGCACTTCGCCGGAGTTAGGATCGATCACCGGGTCTACAACGAAACGACCGGTAAGGCGCTCCTCCAACGGCTCCAGTACACGGTTGCCGTCCATGATCTTGCTTACGATAATACCATCGTGGCAGCCGCAATCCTGGTCGCGAATGATTACATCCTGGGATACATCTACCAGACGGCGGGTCAAGTAACCGGAGTCTGCGGTACGCAGTGCGGTATCGGCCAAACCTTTACGGGCACCACGGGAGGAAATGAAGTATTCCAGAATATTCAGACCCTCACGGTAGTTGGCACGAATGGGAACCTCAATGGTCTTACCGGCGGTATTGGCGATCAAACCACGCATACCGGCCAGCTGACGCAGCTGAGAGGTACTACCACGGGCACCGGAGTCTACCATCATGTGAATGGGGTTATGGGCGCCGTCAAAGTTACTGGTCAGCTCGTGGGATACCTTGTTGGTGCAGTCCTCCCAAGCCTTGATAACGGCGGACGAACGCTCCTCGTTGGTAATCAGGCCGTAGTTGTAGTTGGTGGTAATCTCGTCCACCCGCTTCTCGGCCTCGTCCAGGTACTCCTTCTTCTTCTCCGGGATCAGGGCGTCCACAACGGCTACGGTGGTGCCGGAAATGGTGGAATACTTATAGCCCTGCGCCTTCAAAGCGTCCAGCACTTTGGATGCCACGGCAACGCCGTGCACGCGAATGCACTTCTCGACGATTTGGCCCAGCTGCTTCTTCTTTACAACAAAGCTGATCTCCGGTACAAACTCATTCTCCGGATCGGAACGATCCACAAAACCCAGGTCCTGAGGCACCGGGGCGTTAAAGATCACACGACCGATGGTCGTCTTAACCAGGTGCTCGTGCACTTCCCCGTCCACTTCCTTGGAGAAACGGATCAGGCACTCGGAGTGCAGACCCAAGGAGCCTTCCTGGTAGGCCATCATGGCCTCGTCCTTATCTCTGTAAATGTTATAGCGGGTATATTCGTTGCCCTGGGCGTCTTTCTCCACCGTGGGACAACCCGGCTCACCGCCCTTAATCATGGTCAGGTAATAGGAACCGATCACCATATCCTGGGTAGGCACGGTTACCGGCTTACCGTCAGAGGGCTTCAGCAGGTTGTTGGCAGCCAGCATCAACATTCTGGCCTCTGCCTGCGCCTCTGCGGAAAGGGGCACATGCACAGCCATCTGGTCGCCGTCGAAGTCTGCGTTAAATGCGGTACAAGCCAGCGGGTGCAGCTTAATTGCGCGGCCCTCTACCAGCACCGGCTCAAAAGCCTGAATACCCAAACGGTGCAGGGTAGGTGCACGGTTAAGCATCACCGGGTGATCCTTAATGACCACTTCCAGAGAGTCCCAAACGGCCGGGTTGTTGGCACGCTCCACCATCTTACGGGCAGATTTAATGTTAGAGGCCACGCCGGTCTCTACCAGCCGTTTCATCACAAAGGGCTTAAACAGCTCGATCGCCATTTCCTTCGGCAGACCGCACTGGTGCATCTTCAATTCCGGGCCAACCACGATTACGGAACGGCCGGAGTAGTCAACACGCTTACCCAGCAGGTTCTGACGGAAGCGACCCTGCTTACCTTTCAGCATATCGGACAGGGACTTCAGCGGACGGTTGTTGGGACCGGTGACCGGACGGCCGCGGCGGCCGTTGTCGATCAGGGCGTCCACAGACTCCTGGAGCATACGCTTTTCGTTGCGCACGATAATATCCGGTGCGCCCAACTCCAGCAGCTTCTTCAGACGGTTGTTTCGGTTGATAACGCGGCGATACAGGTCGTTCAGATCAGAGGTGGCAAAACGGCCGCCGTCCAGCTGAACCATGGGGCGAATATCCGGGGGGATTACCGGGATGGCATCCAGGATCATCCACTCCAGCTTATTGCCGCTCTGATAGAATGCATTGACCACATCCAGGCGCTTGAGCAGACGCACACGCTTTTGACCGGTAGCAGTCTCCAGCTCCTCGGTCAGCTCATCCCGCAGGGCTTTCACATCAATGTCTTGCAGCAGCTTTTTGATGGCCTCGGCGCCCATGCCGGCCTCAAAGTCGTCCTCATAGCGCTCGCGCATTTCTGCATATTCTTTTTCGTTAAGGATCTGCATTTTCTCCAGCGGGGTGTCGCCGGGATCCGTTACGATATACAGTGCAAAGTACAGCACCTTCTCCAAATAACGGGGGCTCAGATCCAGTACCAGCCCAAGGCGGCTGGGAATGCCCTTAAAATACCAAATGTGAGACACGGGAGCCGCCAGTTCAATATGACCCATACGCTCACGGCGCACCTTGGCCCGGGTGATCTCTACGCCGCAGCGCTCGCAGACCTTGCCCTTATAGCGTACTCTCTTATATTTGCCGCAGTGGCACTCCCAGTCCTTCATGGGGCCGAAAATGCGCTCGCAGAACAAACCGTCCCGCTCCGGCTTCAGCGTTCTGTAATTAATGGTCTCCGGCTTGGTGACCTCGCCGTAGGACCACTCCCGAATCTGCTCGGGAGACGCCAGACCGATTTTGATCGAGCTGAATTCGTTTTCTTTATTCTCCATCATGGAAGCACTCCTTTATATATAATGTAGTGTCGGAATGGCGTTTACGCATCGGCCCCATCGTCCGAATCGTCGTCCAGGGCGTTTGCAAACAAATCTGCAAACGAATCCGCTGCGTCTGCGCCTGCTTCCTCGCCGGCTTCTTCCGCATTCTCAATGCCAAAGCCCTCGCTGCCCTCGTCAAAGTCATTGACGGTGGTGAACGCCTTGTCATCAATAGGCTGAATACCGGTGCCATCGTCCAGATCCTGCTTGAGCTCTACTTCCTCGCCGTTGGCGTCATACACACGAGTATCCAGACCCAGTGCCTGCAGCTCCTTAAACAGAACCTTGAAGGATTCCGGCGTGCCTGCCTTGGGGATATTCTCGCCCTTAACAATGGCCTCATAAGCCTTCACACGACCCACAACATCATCGGACTTCACCGTCATGATCTCTTGCAGGGTGTAAGCAGCGCCGTATGCCTCCAGTGCCCAAACCTCCATCTCACCGAAACGCTGGCCGCCGAACTGGGCTTTACCACCCAAAGGCTGCTGGGTAACCAGGCTGTAAGGGCCGGTGGAACGGGCATGGATCTTATCATCTACCAGGTGATGGAGCTTCAGGTAATACATGTAGCCCACGGTCACCGGGTTATCAAACTTTTCGCCTGTACGGCCGTCGGTCAGGGTAGTCTTACCATCCTCACGCAGGCCGGCCAATTTCAGGCACTCACGAATGTCGTCCTCATGGGCACCGTCAAATACGGGGGTCATCATCTTCCAGCCCAGTGCCATAGCGGCATAGCCCAGATGCACCTCCAGCACCTGCCCGATGTTCATACGAGAAGGTACGCCCAAGGGGTTCAATACAATATCCAACGGGCGACCGTCCGGCAGGAACGGCATATCCTCCTGGGGCAGTACCCGGGACACAACGCCCTTGTTACCGTGACGACCGGCCATCTTATCACCGGCCTGGATCTTACGCTTCTGGGCGATATAAACGCGAACCACTTTGTTCACGCCGGGGCTCATTTCGTCGCTGTTGGCACGGGTGAACACCTTAACATCCACCACAATACCATACTCGCCGTGGGGCACACGCATAGAGGTGTCACGCACCTCGCGGGCCTTCTCACCGAAGATGGCACGCAGCAGCCGCTCCTCTGCGGTCAGCTCTGTCTCGCCCTTGGGGGTCACTTTACCCACCAAAATATCGCCGCTGTGTACCTCGGCGCCGATGCGGATAATACCGTCCTCGTCCAGATCCTTCAGCGCGTCCTCGCCCACATTGGGAATATCGCGGGTGATTTCCTCCGGACCCAGCTTGGTGTCTCTGGACTCCACCTCGTGCTCCTCAATGTGAATGGAAGTATAAACATCGTCCCGCACGATCTTCTCGTTGATCAATACGGCGTCCTCGTAGTTGTAGCCTTCCCAGGTCATAAAGCCGATCAGGGCATTCTTACCCAGAGAAACCTCACCATTGCAAGTGGCGGGACCGTCGGCGATCACCTGGCCGTCCTCTATCTGCTGGTGCAGGGAGACGATGGGCCGCTGGTTGATACAGGTGCCCTGGTTGGAGCCGCAGAACTTTACCAACTCGTAATGGTCGATCTCACCGGAAGCGGTCTTAATATCAATGGTACGTGCGTCTACGGCGCACACGGTGCCGCCACGCTTGGCAATGACCACCACGCCGGAGTCGTAAGCTGCCTTATACTCCATACCGGTACCCACCACCGGGGCCTCGGTCTTCAGCAGCGGCACAGCCTGGCGCTGCATGTTGGCGCCCATCAGTGCGCGGTTGGCGTCGTCGTTCTCCAAAAACGGGATCATAGCCGTAGCCACGGATACAACCATCTTGGGGGATACATCCATGTAATCCACCCGCTCCGGGGGCAGAGTCAGGAACTCGTCCCGATGACGGCAGGTAACACGGCGGTTGGTGAAGTGACCTTCCTCGTCCAGAGGCTCATTGGCCTGGGCCACAACGAACTCGTCCTCCACATCGGCGGTCATGTAGACCACCTCATTGGTGACCACACCGGTCTCTTTGTCCACCTTGCGGTACGGTGCCTCAATGAAGCCGTACTCATTCAGCCGGCTATAGCAAGCCAAATAAGAGATCAGGCCGATGTTGGGCCCTTCAGGAGTCTCAATGGGGCACATTCTGCCGTAATGGGTATAGTGTACATCTCGCACCTCAAACCCGGCACGGTCACGGGACAGACCGCCGGGGCCCAGTGCGGACAGACGGCGCTTATGGGTCAGCTCCGCCAAGGGGTTGTTCTGGTCCATAAACTGGGACAAGGGGGAGGAGCCGAAGAACTCACGAATGGCAGCCACCACCGGGCGAATGTTAATCAGTGCCTGGGGGGTAATGGCGTCCTCGTCGTCCTGTGCCTGCAAGGTCATACGCTCACGAATCACGCGCTCCATACGGGTAAAGCCGATACGGAACTGGTTTTGCAGCAACTCGCCTACTGCGCGGATACGACGATTGCCCAGGTGGTCAATGTCGTCTGTGGTGCCTACACCGCAAGCCAGGTTGCAGAGATAAGACACGGTAGCAAAAATATCGTCTGTGGTAATGTGCTTGGGCACCAGGTCGTCCTGCTTAATGCGGATCTCCTCTTTCAGTGCTTCTTCATCATCGCCGCACTTCTCCAGGATCTCTGCCAGCACAGCATAGCTGACCTTTTCGCGGATACCCAAAGTGGTGCAGTCAAAGTCCACATATTTCTTGATATCGACCATGCCGTTGGACACAACTTTTACCTTGTTGCCGTCCACATCGACAAATGCAAACATAACACCTGCATCCTCGATCTCCATGGCCTTGATCTTGTCGATCTTCTCACCGGCGTCTGCCAGGAACTCACCCTGGGGAGAGATCACCGGTTCTGCCAGGATCTGGCCGTTCAGGCGGTCAGCCATACCCAGCTTTTTGTTGTACTTGTAGCGACCCACTCGGGACAGATCGTACCGGTGCGGGTCAAAGAACAGGCCGTCCAAGTGGGCCTGTGCCGTCTCCAAAGTGGGCGGCTCGCCGGGACGCAGGCGCTTGTACACCTCCAGGAGTGCCTCCTCCTGGTTCTTGGTGGTGTCCTTCTCAATGGTGGCCACCAGGCGCTCATCCTCACCGAAATAGTCAATGATCTCATGATCGAGACCCAGACCCAACGCACGCAGGAAAGTGGTGATAAAGATCTTGCGGTTCTTATCAATGCGCACATAGAACAGGTCGTTGGCGTCTGTCTCATACTCCAGCCATGCGCCCCGGTTGGGGATCACGGTGTTGGTATACAATTCCTTACCGGTCTTGTCATGGTCCATGTGGTAATACACGCCGGGGGAACGCACCAGCTGAGACACAATGCAGCGCTCTGCACCGTTGATTACAAAAGTGCCGGCATCCGTCATCAGCGGGAAGTCGCCCATGAAGATGATGTTCTCCTTCACCTCACCGGTCTCTTTGTTCTGCAAGCGGGCACGGACCTTCAGCGGTTTGGCGTAAGTCACATCCCTTGCCTTACACTGGGCAATGGTGTACTTGGGGTCCTCGTCCATGGTGTAGTCGATAAAGTCCAGCACCAGATTGCCTGTATAATCCGTGATGGAACCAATGTCGCGGAACACCTCTTCCAAACCTTCATCCAGGAACCACTGATACGATTTCTTCTGCACTTCAATGAGGTTGGGCATTTGCATCACTTCATTGATCTTTGCAAAACTCTTTCGTGTTGTGGTGCCGAGCTGCACGTCTTTCACGTTCAACATAAAAGGGGTCACTCCAATCTTTTTTTCTCAGAAAAAAGTCGAAATCCTGCGCCGATCCGCTGCCGCGGGCCTAAAGTTTTTCGCACGGCCCGGCAGGGGCGCGCATATACTCGTGCGCATAAATTTCCATTTTAATCGTGCATATAATATAGACGAACAAGCCCGGAAAGTCAACAATTATTTTTATATAAATTCCACAAAATGAAAAACTTTTTGATACACGCCACCGTGTGCTTCTTGTTTTTCGTCACTTTGCACAAGAATTTTTCAAAAAATTCTACAAATCGGAGCGCTAAAAATTGATTTCTTCTCTCCCCTTATGGTATAATAGACGGCAAGAAAATCAACTGGAGCGAACCATGAAACAAAACTGTAAGCGTATCTTTTCTCTGCTGCTGTGCGCCGCTTTGGTGTGCACCCTGTTTGCCGGTTGCGGCGGACGGAACAAGCAGCTGGATATTATCTACCCCATCACCGGCAATATCACCAGCTTTGACCCCCAGGTGGCTGCCACCCAGGATGAATACCTGATCGCAGAGAACTGCTATGAGGGGCTGGTGCGTGTGGAGGACGACGGCACGGTCAAACCGGCTGTGGCTGCGGACTGGACGGTGAGCACCGACCAAAAGACCTACACCTTCCATCTGCGCCAGGGACTGAAGTGGCACCTGACGGACGCAGTAACCGAGCGTATGGGCAAGAACTGGGATCCGGACATTACCGCCCATGATTTTGTTTTTGCGCTCCAGCGCGCCGTATCGCCCCAGACCGCCTGTCCCCTGTACCCTGCCCTGTCCGGCATTGCCGGTGCACAGCAGGTGTACACCAAACAGAAGAGCGCCTCTGCGCTGCAAGTAAAGGCCACGGACGATTACACCTTGGTGATCACCCTACGCACCCCGGACGCCGGGTTCTTTTCTACCCTGTCCGGCGCAGCAGCCATGCCCTGCAATAAAGAATTCTTTACCGCCACCAAGGGTCGCTACGGCCTGGGCACGGAGTATTCTCTCTTTAACGGCCAATTTTATGTAAAGAATCAACTGGACACCTCTTATACCCTGAACAAAAATCAGGAATACAAGGGCGCCAACCCCACGAAGGTGGACAATATCACCCTGAATATCAAGGACGAAAACAGCAAGGTACCGGAGAAGTTGGAAAGCGGCTACTACGACGCCGCCTTTCTCACCGGCAGTGAGTACGGCGCCCTGAAAAAGAAGGACGACCTGACCGCTATCCCCTATGCCAACACCACCTGGGCGTTTTTGCTTAACACCAACCAAGGCAGCCTATCCAATGAAAAAATGCGCCGAGCCATTTGCCTGAGCCTGTCCCCGGCAGATACAAAAAACAGCAAGTATCTGCAGGCGTCCACCGGCATTACCCCGCCTAGTACCACGGTGGACGGCGGGAATGTGACCACCGCTAAAAACAGCCTGGTGCCTGCCAGGGATGCTGCCCGCGCCCAAGCCCTGTGGAAAGCCGGGTTGGAGGAGACCGGGCTGACCACCGTAGCGCTGACAGTCATTACCACCCCGGAGATGGACGCTTACGCCAAGGCGCTGGTACAGGGGGTGCAAAGCAGTTTGGGCACCGTGACCACCTACGGCAGCGGCACCGGCATTGCTTTTTCCTTAAAGATTGAAACCATGACCAAAGCGGAGATGGAGAGCCAGATGGCCGCAGGCACCTACGACATTGCCTTGTACCCTATGGAGACCGCCAGCCAAAGCCCGGTGACCTTTCTGTCCAACCTGCTCTCCACCAACTATATGAAGCTGCAAAGCGATAAAATCGAACGGGCGCTGACAGTAGCCAAGAACGCCACGGCCGGCACGGCCACCGCCGCCTGCCGGGCCTGCGAGCAGGCGCTGATCCAAACCGGCGCCGTTCTACCGGTATTCTATGAGTCTGCCTACTATGTGATGGCTGGAGGCGTCAGCGGCGTTCAGTTTCACCCGGGCAGTGGGAGGGTCTCCTTTGTTGAAGCGGTCAGAGCATAATAAGCGGTACGCTACGGTCTTTTGGGTGCTCAGCGTGGTGTGTATGGGTGTAATCTTCTACCTGTCCTCCCGCACAGCGGACCAATCCAGCCGCGAGAGCGGCGCTGTACTGGCCTGGCTCACCCGCCTGCTGGGCGATGGTCGGCTCACAGACTTTTTGGTGCGCAAATCCGCACACTTTTTGGAATACACCGGGCTGTGCCTGCTGCTGAGCTTTGCCTGCGCAGCCACCTGGGGACGCCGGTACACGGCCGTCAGCCTGCCCATTGCCAGTCTGTATGCAATCACCGACGAAGTGCACCAGCGCTTTGTGCCCGGGCGTTCCTGCCAGGCGGCAGACTGGGCGATTGACACCGCCGGTGCGGCCCTCGGACTGCTGTGTGCCGGGGTGCTGCTGTGGCTTTGGCTGCGCTATCGTACCAAAAAGCACGACAAGAATTGACATTGCCGCCAAATCGTATATAATATAGGACATATTCTTAAAATTAAGAGCGAGGAAACAACATGAATGTATTGATTTACGACACGGAAGAACAGATCGGCATTGCAGCCGGTAACTATATGTGCGGCCAGGTGCTGGCAAAGCCCAACTCCGTACTGGGTCTGGCCACCGGCTCCACGCCGCTGAAGCCCTACAACCACATGATCCGCCTGTACGAGCAGGGTGCCGTGGACTTCTCCAAAGTGACCACTTTTAACCTGGACGAATACTGCAAGCTGGATGTGGAAGACAAAAATTCCTACCACTCCTTTATGCACGAAAATCTGTTTGACCACATCAATATCCCGAAGGAGCGCATTCACTTTTTGGACGGCAACGCAGCGGACTTAGAGGCCGAGTGCAAGCAGTACGAGGAGAGCATTCGCGCTGCCGGCGGCATTGATATTCAGCTGCTGGGTATCGGCTCCAACGGCCACATTGCCTTTAACGAGCCCAGCGACTCCTTCCAGCGGTGGACCCATGTGGTGTCCCTTAAGGAAAGCACCATTCAGGACAACAGCCGTTTCTTTAACACCATTGAGGAGGTGCCCACCCAAGCACTGACCATGGGCATTGGCTCCATTATGCAGGCCAAGCGCATTCTGATCATCGCCCTGGGCGAGCACAAGGCCAAAGCCATTAAGCAGGTGATCTCCGGCAATGTAACCCCGGAATGCCCCGCCTCTGTGTTGCAGTTCCATACAGATGTAACGCTGATGCTGGATCGGGGCGCCGCTTCCCTGCTGTAACATTTTGAAATCAGGTGATTGAGTATGAATAAAGGGATCAAAGCAGCGCTGGTGCTGGGTCTGTGCTGCGTTACCGCCGCCGGGCTGTTTGGCTGCACCAAGGCTGCCCCGGAGGAGACCACCCAGCCCGCCACGGTCGCAACCCAGCCCGCTGCCGCCACGGCAGACACCACGGTGCCGGAGAGCACCACAAATGCTTCTACCGACACCACTACAAAACCGGCAGAAACCACCACCAAAAAGGCAAAAGAGGACAGCGGCAACGCCTACACCGTCAACCAGGCGCTGGACGCTCTGACCAACTACTATGGCAAGGGCTACGATGTGGACGGCACCGTGTCTGAGGGCAACAACTACTATTTTGCCATTTATAAAAACAAAAAGAAGTACGCCTCCGTCAAAGTCAATATGCAGACCGGCGATGCGGTAGAAACCCGCACCAAGGACGGCGAGACGGCCAACTTCAATGTATTTGTATAAGGAGGCTCCTATGGATAAGGAAAAGTTTTATATCACCACGCCCATTTACTACCCCTCCGGCAATCCCCACATCGGGCATTGCTACACCACCGTGGCCTGCGACTCCATCGCCCGCTTTCGGCGCATGCAGGGGTATGATGTGCTCTTTCTCACCGGTACGGACGAGCACGGTCTGAAAATTGAGCAAAAGGCCGCCGAGAAAGGCGTGACCCCCAAGGCTTATGTGGACGAGATCGTAGCCATCTTTAAGAAGCTGTGGTCCTACATGAACATCAGCTATGACCGCTACATTCGCACCACCGACGATTACCATATAGAGACGGTACAGAAGATCTTTAAGGAGCTGTACGACCGGGGCTATATTTACAAGGGCGAGTACAAAGGCAAATACTGCACCCCCTGCGAGAGCTTTTGGACGGAAAGCCAGCTGGTGGACGGCAAGTGCCCGGAATGCGGCCGTGCGGTCACCGAGGCCTCCGAGGAAGCCTATTTCTTTAAGCTGTCCCCCTTTGCCGACCGGATCGAAAAGCTGCTGTTGGAGACGGATTATTTACAGCCTAAGAGCCGCGCGGTAGAGCTGGTCAACAACTTTATCAAGCCCGGTTTGGAAGATCTGTGCGTGTCCCGTACTTCCTTCACCTGGGGCATTCCCGTCACCTTTGACCCGGGTCATGTGGTTTATGTGTGGGTAGACGCCCTATCCAACTACATCAGCGCCCTGGGCTACCTGAATGACAAATATGACGACTTTGACCGCTATTGGCCCGCCGATGTGCACATGGTGGCGAAAGATATTATGCGCTTTCACGCCATTATTTGGCCCGCCATGCTGATGGCGCTGGATCTGCCGCTGCCCAAGCACTTGGCAGTACACGGCTGGATCACCTTTAACGGTCAAAAGATGAGCAAATCCATCGGCAATGTGGTAGACCCGCTGGTGCTGGGCGAGCGCTACGGCGCAGATGCCATTCGCTACCACATTCTGCGAGAGATGGCGCTGGGCGCAGACAGCTCTTTTTCTAACGAAATTATGATCAACCGCATTAACGCGGACTTAGCGAACGATCTGGGCAACCTGGTGTCCCGCACCGTGGCTATGGCAGAGAAATACTTTGGCGGCACCTTGCAGGAATGCAGAGAAGCAGACGAAGAACTGGACGCCTCTCTCATTGACCCGGCACTGGAGCTGCGGGATAAAGTGGCTGCCTACATGGACCAGACCCAGCTGAACAACGCCCTGGCAGAGATCTTCAAAGTGATCTCCAGAGCCAACAAGTATATTGACGAAACCACCCCCTGGATCCTGGGCAAGGACGAGAGCCGCAAGGCTCGACTGGCCAGCGTGCTGTACAACCTGCTGGAGGTGATCCGGATCACCACCACCCTGCTGTCCTGCTTTATGCCCACCTCTATGCCCAAGGCCTGGGCGCAGATCGGCGCTACCGAGAACCTGATCACCTATGAGAACGCCGCCAAATTCGGCGTGCTGCCTGCCAATGTAACGGTGCACAAGGGCGACGCTCTGTTCCCCCGCATTGACACAGACAAGGAGATCGACGAACTGAACGCCTTAATTAAAGCCCAAATGGAGAAGGCCATCGCTGCCCAGCAGCCTAAGGCAGAGGTGCCCGGTGTGGCGCAGATTGCCTTTGACGACTTTAGCAAGATAGAGCTGCGCGTGGCAGAGATCACCGACTGCGAACCCATTAAGCGGGCAAAGAAGTTGCTAAAACTGCAAGTAAATGACGGTGACGGCAGCCGTCAGATCGTCAGCGGCATTGCCCCCTGGTACAAGCCGGAGGACCTGATCGGTAAAAAAGTGGTGATCGTAGCCAACTTAAAACCTGCCAAGCTGTGCGGCGAGATGAGCAACGGTATGCTTCTGGCCGGCGATGTAGGCGATCATGATGTGCAGGTGCTGTTTGTGGACGGTATGCCCGCCGGCACCAAGATTCGCTAAAAAACACAAAAGAGCGAGCAGTCTGCGGACCGGTCGCTCTTTTTTATAAAGGAATTCGATTTATGGAAAACGCTCCGATTTTTGACACCCACGCCCATTATGACGATCCTCAATTTGACCCGGATCGGGAGCAGCTGCTCCGCCGGCTGCCCGACCAAGGCGTGGTGGGTGTGGTCAGCTGCGGCTGTGATCTGCCCTCCTCCCTGCAAAATCAAGCGCTGAGCCGCCAATATCCCTGGTTTTACTTTGCCGCCGGGTTCCACCCGGAGAATTTGGAAGGTGCCGATTTAGAGGACATAGAGCGCCTACGCACGCTGCTGGCGGACCCCAAGTGCGTGGCGGTTGGCGAGATCGGCTTGGACTACCACTGGATGGCCAGCGACAAAGACACACAAACGGCCTTTTTCCGCCGTCAGATCCAGCTGGCAAAGGAAGTGGACAAACCCATTATCGTACACGACCGAGAAGCCCACGGCGACACACTGGAGCTGCTGCAAGCCTTGCAGCCCAAAGGCGTGGTGCACTGCTTCTCCGGCAGCAAGGAAATGGCAAAGGAGATCATCAAACTGGGCATGTACATCGGCCTGAACGGTGTGGCCACCTTTAAGAACGCCCGCAAAGCGCTGGAGGTGGTGGAAACGATCCCCTTAGAACGCCTGGTGTTGGAAACGGACTGTCCTTACCTGGCGCCGGAGCCTTGCCGCGGGCAGCGCAATAACTCTGCTCTGATCCCTCACATTGCCGCACGCATTGGGCAGGTGCTGGGACTGTCTGCCCAGGCTGTGCTGCGCCAAACGGCAGAGAACGCCTGCGCACTGTATGGTCTGCAAGTCTAAACAAAGAGAGAGCCACAAAAACCATTACTGGTCTCTGTGGCTCTTTCTTTGTGTTGGATCGCCTGCTTACAGACTCTTGATAAAGTCAAGGACTTTCTTCTGATTCTCTTTGTCTATCACGCACAGGCGGAACAGGGTCTCCCACTCCTCTTTGTTCAACTCGCCCAAGCAGTTGATAAAGTTAAGGATGCCATTCTGATCCTCTTTGTCCATAATCCGCAGACGAAACAGCACCATACGCTCTACATTACTGAGCTCGGCAATACCGTCATTGATCTGACCCTTCAAATAGCTGGAGGGCTGCTCGTTATTGGCATCGTAAGCCACGCCTGCATCATGCAGCGTATCTGCGGTGTTGCTTGCAGCGCTTTTCATGCCCAGCAGGTAGTCCGTGCTCACCTCGTAGGCATGGGCCATCTTACACAGCAGGGGGTATTTGGGGTGGCTCTTTCCAGTCTCATAATACGCATAAGTGCTGCGATTTACTTCAAATAGCTTAGAGGCCTCCTCTTGGGTCATACCTGCGTTCTCACGCAGACGAGTCAGCATGGCCGGCAGGCCGTTGCCCTCTCTCGCATTGCTGGAATTTTGTTGTTTTGTTGCGTTGTTCATAATCGCTTCCCGCTCTCCTCTCTCACGGTCTTGGTC
>OHFD01000302.1_pt1 | contig 18271 bp, 18 predicted proteins | sample 1567451 | NCBI WGS metagenome assembly OHFD01 (sample SAMEA3879588, study PRJEB24766) | human gut metagenome | biome: human-associated habitat; feature: feces | place: USA | collected 1985/1987 | reverse complement strand
GTCTCCAGCTTCCTCTCGACTTCATCAACGCTTATCCTGTTATGGGTACTGGCCATCATCGGCGCCGTAGTAGCTGTTGCAGCAGTGACTTATGCTGTATACCGTTTCTTCTTTGCACAGGATTATCTGGAAGACTTCGAGGATGACTTCGAAGATGAAGCAGATGACGTGGAAGAGGATGATGACGACTTCTTCGAGGATGAAGGAGAGAACTAACCCATGAAAAAAGGACAGGTATATGAAGGATCTGTTGTAAGGGTCGATTTTCCCAACAAAGGGATCGTCTGTGTGGGAGATGAGACTGCTGTAGTCAAGAACAGCCTGCCCGGACAGAAAGTCAAGTTCTCGGTGAATAAAGTGCGCAAAGGGAAGGCGGAAGGAAGGCTTTTGGAGGTGACGGAAAAGTCACCTCTGGAAACCGGCCGGACGTGTTCCCTTTTTGGGTTGTGCGGCGGATGTACCTATCTGTCTCTTCCTTACGAAGAACAGCTGAAAGTCAAGGAGGAACAGGTAAAACGCCTGCTGGACAGTGTGTTAAACAAGCAGGAGGAAGCCTGGGCTTTTGAGGGCATCAAGGACAGCCCGAAGGCTTATGAATACCGTAATAAGATGGAATTTTCCTTCGGAGACGAGTACAAGGACGGACCGCTGGCGCTGGGCATGCATAAGAGAGGCAGCTTCTACGATATAGTGACCGTAGCGGACTGTGAGATCGTGGATGCGGATTACCGCCTGATCTTACAGACAGTGAGAGATTACTTTGCCCGGGTGAAGGTAAGCTTTTTCCACAGAATGAGCCATGAGGGGTACTTACGTCACCTGCTGGTACGTAAGGCATCCCGCACCGGAGAGATTCTGGTGGCACTGGTGACGACCTCACAGGATCCCTGGCAGGGAGAGACGGCGGTGGAAGGAAGCTTGGATGTGGATGCACTGATCACAGGATTTAAGGATCTGTTGCTTTCCCTGGAACAGGATAGGAAGCTAGCCGGAAAATTCGCAGGAATCTTACATATTACCAATGATTCCATTGCAGATGTGGTGCAGAGTGATCGTACGGAGCTGTTATACGGACAGGAGTATTTTTATGAGGAACTGCTGGGGTTGAAATTCAAGATCTCCACATTCTCCTTTTTCCAGACCAACTCTTACAGTGCGGAGGTACTGTACCAGACGGCAAGAGATTATGTGGGCGACCTGGGCGGCAGTGACAAGACTGTGTTCGACCTCTACAGCGGCACCGGTACCATTGCACAGCTCATGGCACCGGCGGCCGGAAAGGTTATCGGCGTGGAAATCGTGGAGGAAGCCGTGGAGGCAGCAAAGAAAAATGCCGCTGCCAACGGACTGGATAACTGCGAATTCATCGCCGGAGATGTACTGAAGGTTCTGGACGAAGTGGAAGAGAAGCCGGATATGATCATCCTGGATCCCCCCAGAGACGGCATCCACCCCAAGGCACTGCCGAAGATCATTGCCTACGGTGTGGAGCATATTGTTTATATCTCCTGCAAGCCCACCAGCCTCGTGAGAGATCTGGAAGTATTCTTAGAGAATGGCTACCGCGTGGACAAGGCCGTGGCCGTGGACCAGTTCCCCTGGACCGCAAATGTGGAGGCTGTATGTCTCTTAGTTCTGAGAAATCCTGTGACACATATCAATATTGATGTGGATGTGGAAGAAATGGTGCAGGATAAAAGAGGAATGGCAACCTATGGGCAAATCAAGGAGTATGTTCTGGAACACAGCGGATTGAAGGTTAGTAGTCTTTATATCGCGCAGGTAAAGCAGAAACACGGCATTATTGAGCGGGAGAATTACAACAAGCCCAAGTCTGACGATGCCAGGCAGCCACAATGCCCACTGGAAAAGGAAAGAGCCATTACGGAGGCATTGAAACATTTTGGAATGCTATAAAATAAAGGAGGTGCTTCATGTATAACCCACAGCTTGAAACTTTTCTGCGCGTGGCGGATGCAGGCAGTTTCAACAAAGCCGCCGAAGAAAGCTACATCACGCCCACGGCTGTCATCAAGCAAATCAATCTTTTAGAAGAATCCCTCGGCGTGAAGCTCTTCGACCGTAGCCACCGGGGGCTGCAACTCACAAAAGCTGGGCGCTCTATGTACCAGGATGCAAAATATATCATCCAGTATTGCCGGGACTCCGTGACTCGGGCAAAAAACGCCATGCAGGAGGATGAGAATATCATCCGCATCGGCTCGTCCCCCATGACGCCCGCACAGCTTTTGATGGATCTCTGGTCGAGAGTGCAAGCATTGCACCCCGATATTAAATTCCAGATCGTGCCCTTTGAGAACACGCCGGAAAATGCGCGGGAAATTCTTGCCAATCTCGGCAAAAACATTGATATTGTAGGCGGTATTTTTGATGAGACCATGCTGCACCTGCGGGGCTGTGCCGGGTTGGAGCTGACGCGGGGGCGCTTCTGCTGTGCAGTCTCCATCCACCACCGGCTGGCGGACAAAGACAAGCTGCAAGTTTCTGACCTCTATGGGGAGAATCTGCTGCTGATGCACCGCGGCTGGAGCCACTATGTCGATCAGCTTCGGGACGATCTGTGGCAGCACCACCCGCAAATTCACATTGTGGATTTTGATTTTTACAGCATGGACGTGTTCAACCGCTGCGAGAACACCAACGATGTGCTGTTGGCGATTCCCGGCTGGGCGAATGTCCATCCGCTTCTAAAGGTCATTCCTGTCGAATGGGAACACAACATCCCCTACGGCATCCTCCATTCCCCGGAGCCGACGCCTACGGTACGGCGGTTTCTGGATGCGGCGAAGGCCGTCAGAAAAGAACTGTACGGCTGATTATAACCCAAAGGTATATACTGATGAACAAAGCGAGACTTCCGCGGAAGTCTCGCTTTTCTTATAATAATGGCAGAAAGCAAAAGGTGGTCGATACCATGAAACCAGTCTCATACATGGCAATAGTTCTATGCGTCATGCTATTCTTGACCGGATGCAGCTCTGGCGCGGTAGACGAGGAAGTGAACGAATCCGTGCAAAATAAAACCGAATCCTTTACCCGCAATACAAAAATCGAAGATGTCATCAATGCTCCGTCCTTTGACGGTTTCGGGCGGCTGCTGTTTCCAACGGACGAGTATTATTACAGCGGCGACACTCTGGAAGAACTCGGGCTGACCTACTACAGCCATATTGATCCAGACGAAACGGTGGAGATCGTGAACACCCTGCGAGAGCGGGCAGCGGACGGCCAAACCATCTTCTATGACATTTACACCGACGAGGAAAAGGCGGCTGACCCTGCCAAAGAAGATACAGGATTGTTTTTCTTCAAGGGAATCCCCGGCGAGAAATTCGCTATCTGCAATGCAGGCGGTGCCTTTGCCTATGTGGGGGCCATGCAGGACAGCTTCCCTCATGCGCTGGAGCTTTCCCAAAAGGGCTACAACGCCTTCGCTCTCATTTATCGCCCCGGCGCACAGACCGCCTGCGAGGATCTGGCAAGAGCCATCCGCTTCATCTTTGACCATGCGGACGAACTGGAAGTGGACACCGATTGCTACTCCCTATGGGGCGGCTCGGCAGGAGCGCGAATGGCGGCGTGGCTTGGGTCTTACGGTGCAGAAGCCTTTGGCGGCGGTGATCTGCCCCGTCCCGGCGCGGTCATCATGCAGTACACAGGATTGAGCGAGTATTCCGAAAGCGATCCGCCCACCTATGCCTGTGTCGGTGACCGGGACGGCATCGCCAGCTGGCGGGTCATGCAGGCGCGGCTCGAAGCCATGCAGCAGGCCGGGATCGACACGGAGTTTCATGTGTATTCCGGTCTGGGTCACGGCTTTGGACTTGGGACTGGAACCAGCGCCGAAGGCTGGATCAATGATGCCGTCGCCTTTTGGGAACAGCAAATGAAGAAATAACATTCAGAAAGGATGCGTTTTTATGAACAACTTTATTTTTGAAAACAAGACCAAGGTGTATTTCGGCAAGGGCGGTGTCAAGGAGTATCTTGGCTGTCTGCTGGGGAACTACGGCGAAACCGTCATGCTGGCCTACGGCGGCGGCTCCATCAAGCGCAACGGCGTGTACGATGAGATCATGGGCATTCTGAACGCCGCCGGCAAGCGCGTCGTGGAGTTCGACCGCATCATGCCCAATCCCACCTATGCCAAGGCGCAGGAGGGCGCAAAGCTGGCGCGGGAAAATCATGTTGACCTCATCCTCGCCGTGGGCGGCGGCAGCGTGTCAGATTGCTGCAAGGTCATCTCCGCGCAGGCCAAACTGGACGAGGACATTTGGGAACTGGAGAACACCAAGCACACATTCCCAACGGAGTTTATCCCCCTCGGCACCATCGTTACGGTGTTCGGTACCGGCAGCGAGATGAACAACGGGGCCGTCATCACCCACGAGGGAAAGAAGATCAAGGGCGCTCTTTGGGGCGCACAGGCGGATTTTGCCTTCCTTGACCCCAGCTATACCCTGTCCGTTCCCATGAAGCAGGTCATCTCCGGTGCCTTTGATACCCTGAGTCACGCCATGGAGACCTACTTCGGCAAGCCGGATGAAAACAATCTTTCCGATGACTTGGGCGAAGCCGTCATGCGCAGCGTCATCCGCAACATCCGCGTTCTGCTGACCGACCCGGAGAATTACGATGCCCGCAGTGAGCTGGCGTGGGCGTCCGCGATGGCAGAGAACGGCGTTCTGAAGATCGGAAAAGTCACGGACTTCCAGTGCCATATGCTGGAGCACCAGTTGGGCGCGTACACCAACTGCAACCACGGTGCGGGGCTGGCGGTGATCCACCCCGTTCTGTACCGCCATATCTACAAGCCCGGCGCAGCGCGGTTTGCACGGTTTGCGCAGAATGTCTGGGGTGTCGCACCCAAGGGAAGCATTGAGGAGACGGCTGCTGCCGGTATCGACGCGCTGGCTGCGTTCATCAAGGAAATTGGTCTGCCGACCAGCTTTGCAGAGCTTGGCATCCCCGCCGATACGGACTTCCGTGCCATTGCGGATTCCACCGTTTTCACCGAGGGCTGCTGCAAAAAGTTGACCCACGATGAAATATATGACATTCTCTGCGAATGTAAATAAAACTAAAATTGAATTGAAAGGATGATTTTATCATGAAAAAACTGACTGCACTACTGCTGAGCGTCGTGCTCGTACTTAGCCTTGCCGCCTGCGGCTCTGCCAACAAGCCTGCATCTTCCACCACGCGGCCCGAAACCTCTGCGCCGACCGAACAGCCCGAAAGCTCCTCGACCGCTCCCGCAGAATCCGAGCCGGAGACCCAGCCCGAGACCGGCAAGACACTGGTGGTCTACTACTCCGCTTCCGGTAACACCGAGCGGGTGGCCAAGGATATTGCAGAGGCCGCCGGTGCCGACCTCTTTGAGATTGTTCCCACCGAAGTCTACACCAGCGAGGACCTGAACTGGACGAACCCCGACAGCCGCGTCAGCCGTGAACATGATGACGAGTCCCTGCGGGATGTGCCCCTGACCACCACTGAAGTTCCCGATTGGGATTCCTATGACACCGTGTTCATCGGTTATCCCATCTGGTGGGGTATCGCAGCGTGGCCCGTGGACACCTTTGTAAAAAACAATGATTTCACCGGCAAGACCGTCATCCCCTTTGCCACTTCTTCCTCCTCCGGCATGGGTCAGAGCGGCAGTTTGCTGGCCGACATGGCCGGTACCGGCGAGTGGCAGGAAGGCCAGCGGTTCTCCTCCGGCGTTTCCAGTGATGATGTGCAGTCCTGGGTCAATGGACTGGGTCTGTAATGCGTAGGAACAGAGTTTTCGCCGCAATGCTTGCAGTTCTCATGGTCGTGTCGCTGACCGCCTGTGGCCGGGAGTCCGTCGGGACTCCCGGCGGTGAGCTGGAAAACGGCGTTGCGGCTATTGAGGATGCTATGACAACGAAACCAAACGAAAGCAGTTCTGCTTCTACCACCCCCATCGATGATCTGCGTAACGGATCTTCGACGGACACCGTAGCCACGCCGGGCGATTTTCCTGATGCATACAACTACGGTAGCGGCAAGATTTCCGATTATTCCCGCACAGCCATGCTGCAAAAGATGCCGGAACCGGCAGGTAATAACACCGTGCTGAACACGGCAGCAGACTCTGCAAACATTCAAGTGCTCTATCTCTGGGAGGAAGGCAATGTCCCCGCCAGGACGAAATTTACGCAGGACATGACCGGATATTTCGATGACTGGAACTTCCGCCCCTATGTCACCACTATCCCCGTCCGGGATGGCGTGAAGCCAAAAGGCGCGGTGGTGCTGATGGCGGGCGGCGCTTATCAGTTCCGGGGCAACTACACCGATTCGCTGCCCACCGCCGCAGCGCTGCGAGAGCTGGGCTTTCAGACCTTCATCGTAGACTACCGCCTGTCTCCCTATACGCAGGAGGAAGGTGCGCTGGATGTGGCGAGAGCCGTCCGCTTTGTCCGCAAAAATGCGGAGGTCTATGGTATTGATCCAGATGATATTGCCGTCATGGGCTTTTCGGCGGGCGGCATTCAGGCCGGTGAATTTCTGATGCACTATGACGAATATGTGACCGGCACGGCGCTGGACAGCACCTATGTGCCGGACGAGCTGGACGCCGTTCTCGCCTATGCCTCCGCCGCAGGCATGATCTATTCCTTCTATGGCCGCCTCAGCGTGGGAAATATGGATGCAAGCTGGTTGGCTGAGGGCGATTTGCCGCCGACCTTCTATGTCTACGGCACCGAGGACCCCTTCTATCGTCAGTTCCAGCAGCAATATGATGTGATCTCCGGAATGGGCATTTCCACCGGGCGCATCGTGCTGAACGGCTGGACTCACGGCTTCGGCTCCGATGGTGGTTGGGTCAAGGACTACGCCGCATGGCTGGAAACAATTTTCGCATAAGGAGTGATTTCGATGAAAGCACTGTTAGTAAACGGTAGTCCCCATCCAAGGGGCTGCACATATACCGCCCTGACCGAACTGAAAAACACCCTAGAGGCCGAGGACATCGAAGTGGAGCTGCTCCATGTGGGCAACAAGGACATTCGCGGTTGTATTGCCTGCCGCAAATGTGCTCAGACAGGCAAATGCGTGTTTGACGATGTGGTCAATGAAGTTGCACCAAAACTGGCAGAGGCGGACGCCTTTGTCATCGGCTGCCCGGTATACTTTGCCTCCCCCGCAGGCGGAGCCATCTCCTTCATGGACCGATTGTTTTTCAGCACCCTCGGCATCGACAAGACCATGAAGGTGGGGGCGGCGGTAGTCACCTGCCGCCGGGGCGGCAACACCGCCACCTTCGATGTGTTGAACAAGTATTTTACCATGACCGGGATGCCGGTAGCCTCCAGCCAGTACTGGAACATGGTCTACGGCGGCTCGGCCGAAGAAGTAGCGCAGGATGCTGAGGGCTTGCAGACCATGCGGACACTGGGGCGCAACATGGCGTTTATGATGAAGTCCTTTCAGTTGGGTAAGGAGCAGATCGGCTTGCCTCAGAAGGAACCACTGATTTTCACAAACTTTCACAGATAAGGGGTGTTGCTTTATGAGAAAAATTACAGCAGGCAGAGATGTGCTTGGTGAATTTGCGCCGAAGTTCGCACAGCTCAATGATGATGTTCTTTTCGGTGAGGTTTGGAGCCGGGAAAGCGAGCTTTCTGCACGCGACCGTTCCCTCATCACCGTGACAGCACTGATGGCGCAGGGGCTGACGGATACCTCCTTCGGTCATCATCTGGCAATGGCAAAAGAAAATGGGATCACCCGCAGCGAAATTGCGGAGATCCTGACACACGCCGCATTTTATGCGGGTTGGCCGAAGGCATGGGCAGCATTCCGCATGGCAAAGGACATCTGGGCAGACGAGGAAAGCACCGACGAAAAGCAGCGTCATCAAAACAGTATGATATTTCCCATCGGAGCGCCCAATGACGGTTTCGCACAGTATTTCAGCGGGCAGAGCTATCTTGCGCCGATTTCCACGGCACAGGTCAAAATATTCAATGTAACCTTTGAACCCGGCTGCCGTAACAACTGGCACATCCACGAGGCGGACAAAGGCGGCGGACAGATCCTTATCTGCGTGGCTGGGCGCGGTTACTATCAGGAATGGGGCAAAGAGCCGCAGGAGCTGCACCCCGGCGATGTGATCAACATTATGCCCGGTGTAAAGCACTGGCACGGCGCTGCGCCGGACAGCTGGTTTTCCCATCTGGCTGTGGAAGTACCTGGAGAAAACTGCCGCAGTCAGTGGTGTGAGCCGGTGAGTGAAGAAGAATATCGAAAACTGAAATGAGGAGACAGGTTACCATGAGCAAGAAAGTTTTGATCCTGTCCGGAAGTCCCCGCAAAGGCGGCAACTCGGACATTCTGTGTGACGAATTCGCACGGGGCGCACAGGAAGCGGGTAACGAGGTGGAAAAGATCCGTGTGGCAAGCAAGAAGATCCACCCCTGTTCCGCCTGCTACTACTGCCGTGACCACGGCGGAGCCTGCGTTCACAAGGATGACATGGCCGAAGTCCTGCAAAAGATGATCGATTCCGATGTGCTGGTGCTGGCCAGTCCGGTCTATTTCTACTCCATCGACGCCCAACTCAAAGCGGTCATTGACCGCACGGTTGCCCGCTGGCTGGAGGTCAAGAACAAGGAGTTTTACTACATCGTCACGATGGCAGACGAAGCCCATTCGTCCGCTGACACCACGCTGGCTTGCTTCCGAGGCTATGCCGACTGCGTGGAGAGTGCAGTAGAAAAGGGTGTTATCATCGGCAGTGGCGTCTATGAGCCGGGCAAGGTGAAAAATACCCTCGCTATGAAGCAGGCCTATGAAATGGGAAAGAATGTGTAAAGGAGCATTGCTATGAGCATTTTATTTATCAACGGCAGTCCCAACAAGAACGGCAACACCGCCGCACTGGCGGCAGAGCTGCTGAAAGATCACGAATATGAGACTTTGAACCTTACGGACTACACCATCGGTGCATACGGCCAGAACCTCCCCGGCGACGGGCTGGATGCTGTCATTGGTGCTATGAAGCAAGCGGACACCATTGTCATCGGCTCGCCGCTTTACTGGCATAACATCTGCGGCAGTGTCCGCAATGTGCTGGATCGTTTCTACGGCAAGGTGGAGGACGGCGAACTGTCCGGACGCAAACTGTATTTTGTGTTTCAGGGCGCGGCTCCTGAGAAATGGATGCTGGATGCGGGCGAGTACACCATGAAGCGCTTCGCCGGTCTCTACGGTATGACCTACGGCGGCATGGCGACCAATAAAAACGAAGCCACGAAACTTGGAAAGAACATTTAAGGAGGAATCTTTTATGGAATACGCAACTCTCAATAACGGCGTGAAAATGCCCATGGCCGGTATCGGCACCTTTCTTCTGACCCCGGACGAGGCGGAGGCCTCCTGCGTCAGCGCCTTGCAGAACGGCTACCGCTTGATCGACACCGCCAACGCCTATGTAAACGAAAAGGCCGTTGGCCGCGCCATGAAGAAGTCCGGCTTGCAGCGGGAGGAGATTTTCTTGGAAACCAAGCTGTGGCCCAGCTTCTATGAGCAGCCCGGCGCAGTGGACAAGACACTTGCCCGTCTGGACACCCCCTACATCGACCTGCTGCTGGTCCACCAGCCCGCAGGCAACTATGTGGATGGCTATCGCCAGATGGAAAAGGCGTACAAGGAGGGCAAGGTGCGAGCCATTGGCCTGTCCAACTTCAAAAAGGAGCAGATTGAGGAGATTCTCTCCATCTGCGAGGTGCGCCCCACGGTATTACAGACCGAGCTGCATCCCTATCATCAGGAGCCTGAACTGAAAGTCTTCCTGAAGGAGAACGGCATCGTGCCGCAGGCGTGGTATCCGCTGGGTCATGGCGACAAGGCGCTGCTGGAGGAGCCGCTGTTCGCTCAGCTTGGCAAGAAATACGGCAAGTCCGCGCCCCAAATCATTCTCCGCTGGCATATCCAGACCGGCAACATCGTCATCCCCGGCTCCAAGAATCCGGAGCATATCAAGTCCAACTTTGACCTCTTTGATTTTGCCCTGACGGATGAGGAAATGGCACAGATCGCCGCCTTGAACCGCAATGTGCGCTACTACACCAGCACCCCGGAAATGCTCAAAAAGTATGCGGAAATGGTTCCGCCGGTGGACGAGCAGAAGTGAATCGATTTCTTTCGCTTGCTTTGGCGCTTGTGCTGGTACTGGCTCTTGCGGGGTGCGGAGCCGGTACGGCAGCACCGACCCAGCCGGAGACAACGCCTGCACCGAGTGCCGAACTGACGGAAGAACCGTTGGAAAGCACAGCATCGGCTGTCACATCGGAGCCGGTTCAGACTGGCCTGTTTGCAGAGCAAATCTTCTCCGGCGCGGACGGTGACATCCATTACAGCTATTATCTGCCAGACAGTTACGATGGCAGCCGCAAGTTTCCGATGATGGTCGTTATGCCGGGCTATAACATGATGTGGTTCGGTGAAGATTCTTCCGGCAGCAATCTGAATTGGAGTGGCTTTACCGCATGGACAAGGCTGGACACCGAGATGGTCATGGTTTCTGCACAGCTCACTGACTGGGGTGAAAAATCCGCCCGGCAGGCCATTGAACTAACGGAATACTTTATCAATAGTTTTGCCGTGGATACCAGCCGGGTCTATGCCGCCGGGTATTCGGCTGGCGGCGAAACCATGTCTCAGGCGGTGGCCCTGCGCCCCGACCTCTACGCCGCCTATCTCCACGGCGCTTCTCAGTGGGATGGCAGCTATGCACCCATTGCGGAGAATAGTGTGGCAATCTATATCTACATGGCCGACGGCGACGAGTATTACGGCAGCGCCAAGGCCCGCTCGGCCTACGAAAATCTCCACGAAGCCTATGAAAACGCCGGTTGGAGCGATACCGACATCGACAAAGTTCTGCGTATCGAAACACCCGACAACGCCTTCTTCAACGAAAAGGGCATTTATAACTACCACGGTGGAGCCAATGTGGTCTTTGATGACCCAGACAATTTGAACTGGGTCATCTCTCACAGCAAAGGATGAGGACATGAAACCAACTCTCAAAATAAAAATCGCCGTAGATGCGGCCATGTCGGTGTCCATGCTGCTTCTGATGGCCTACGGTCTTGTGGGCGAGGCAGCCCACGAGTGGATCGGTATGGGAATGTTCGCTCTGTTCGTGGCACACCATGTTTTGAACCGCCGATGGATTCAAGCTGTGCCGCGGGGGCGCTACACGCCCCTGCGCATCATGCAGACGGCACTGGCAGGGCTGATTTTCCTGTGCATGGTCGGCTCCATGATCAGCGGCATTGTGCTGTCCCGCCATGTGTTTGCGTTTCTCCCCAAGCATGGTGGCTATGAGCTTGCACAGCAGGTGCATATCCTCTGCGCTTACTGGGGCTTCATCTGTATGAGCCTGCATCTGGGGTTTCACTGGAGCATGATGCTGGCGATGGCGCGCAAACACTTGCAGCCCTCATCCATGCGAACATGGAGCCTGCGGCTGATCGGCTGGTTCTGGGCAGCGTATGGCACGTTCGCTTTCCGACACAGAGGTGTTAGTTTATATCTGCTGCTTAGAAGCCACTTCGTATTCTACGATTATTCCGAGCCGGTGCTCATCTTTCTGATCGACTATCTCTCCGTAATGGTGATGTTCGTGCTGATTGGATATTTTATATCAATGCTGTTGAAATGGCTGCCCACTTTTTATTTACATTGAGTGTGATAAAACGCTGCAATTTTCGTCCAATTATATGGCGAAGATTGCAGCGTTTTTTTTCTTTTCAAGCTGTTGCTTTTGCAGTTTGCATATGCGCCTGCGAGGAAAATGAGGGATTGCAAAGGGAGCATCCCTTTGACGCTGGGTTTCCAATAGGGGCGCGCAGCATCCCTGTTGGCACACGATTTTGCTTTGCAAAGTCTAGTGTGTTATACCTTTGCTTCCGGCTGACGCGGGAAAGGGGTTGGCGGCGTACTCTGCGGTGCGGCAGAGTGTGACAACAAAGGCTTTTTCGCGGCAGTAGGACAGGCGGATTTTGTGATGTGAGATACAGTGCAAACGCAGGATTTTTGAGAAGCAAAATCCGACTGGCCGGAAAAGGAAGCAGAGGTATATAAAAGCCTTCGTCCCGCCGCAGCGCTGCCTTTGTTTCAGCGCTTCTTCCGCTTCCCTTTGCCGTGGGTCATAGTCGTTTTCCCACGCTGGCTGATGGGAGTTTTCAGGTGCTTGGACAGCTTTAGTACCTCGATCAAGTTGACAAATTGTTCCATTGTGATGGCATCGTAATCAATCCCCAATGTGGAAAGCAATGCTTTCGCTTTCTTTTCCTCGGAGCTTCCCTCAAAGTTCATCGCATCCTGTAACTGATCCTGCATAGTTGCTGCAAGGGAGATTTCATCCGCCGTCATGGTGTCGGGGCGGCGTTCAATCCGAATGTCACGAAGGATACCTTTCAGATCATCCGCAATCAGGCTTCCGAAATATTCATCTTCCCGAATCTGCGCCACTTCTAATGTCCGCAGATGCAGGTCATTTTCTTCGCCGCCATTTTTCATCAATGCCATCTGCCGGACAGCTTCCAGCACGGCATTCATATCGTTGACCCGCATATCCGCGATCCGGTCAACGTAAATCTCAGCGTCCAGCATGAACCGCTGGAAATCCTTGTGGCAGATCAGCTCCGACAGCAGCCGGTGGTTGAACTTGCCTGTTCTTAATACATCAATCGAAGCATCACTCAAATGCAGCTCATGCAGAGCTGTGTTTGGGTGATTTTTTGTTTCCGTCCGCCCCATCAGATAGTCGCAGGAAACACCGTAATAGTCAGCCAGCACCAAAATGCTGTACGGGCTGATGTCCTTGCCGTTATCTGATTCATATTTGCCAAGTGCGGATTTCGAGATGCCCACCTCGGCGGCAAGCTGCTCCAACGTCAGCTTTTGTGCTGTTCGTAAATCCTTCAAACGTTCCCCGATTGTCAGCTTAACCTGCATACACCAGCCTCCTTTGCAGCTTTTTCTGTATTATATCATGCTTTTTCGCTTTTGTCTAAGAGCGTGGAAAATCCGACTTTCTCCCCGCTTTTCCTACCTCTCGGATATACGGGAAAGAGCCTGTTTTCTTACTAAAATTTAGACGTAAACCACGCAGCACCTTGAAAATTTCATGATCGTCCGATGAGGATATGCTTTCCGGAGAAGTATCGCATTCCGCGTACCAAGGAAGAGCCAACGCCGGGGTAAGGACTCGGGCAGGAACGGCATCGGGTAGAACGGCGAAGTTCAATTATTTTACAGGAGGAAACAGGTATGGATTTATTTACACAAATCAAGATGGCAGTTTCCATGAAAGAGGCTGCCGAATACTACGGATTGGAAGTAAATCGTGGCAACATGGTCTGCTGCCCCTTCCACGCCGACCGTACACCCAGTATGAAGCTGAATGAGGATTACTTCTATTGCTTCGGGTGCGGAGCCCACGGCGATGTGATCGACCTTGTGGCAAAGCTGTTCAACCTGAGCAGCTATGACGCAGCGAAAAAGCTGGCGTATGACTTTGGGATTGACCCGGACAAGCCCCCGGCTGCGGCAGCGCTGCGGAAACCGAAATATCCGCTGGCAAAGGCGTTCCAGAATGAGACGCTGCATTGTCAGCGGATATTGTGCGATTATCTGCATCTTTTGGCGCATTGGAAGGTGCAATACGCGCCCAAAACGCCGGATGATACTCTTGATGACCACTTTGTGGAAGCCTGCCAGATGCTCGATTATATCGAGGATCTGACAGATATTTTAACCTTTGCGGAGTTGGAGGTTCGCGTGAAAACCGTGGATATGCTTCAAAAGGACGGCATGATTGACCGGCTGGAAGAACGCCTGAAACGGACGGAAAAGGAGGTGGATGCCCGTGACGAAACGGAAATCAGCTAATTTAGACGCGCCCATCTGGTTTGACGGCACAAATATCAATGAGGCGCTGTTCTGTGATGAATTTCTGAGCAACCGGAAAATCATCTTTGCCGATGGTGCTTTCTTTACACTGGACGGCAGAGTGACCGACGATCTGCCGTTCCGGGGCGAAATCTATGAGGAACTGAAATGCTGCGCCGTGAACAATATTCCCCGCAAGATCACCAACATTCTGGAAGTGATGAAGCTGGCGGCTCATATAGGGGACTTTGTACCAGAGGCAGATAGAATCCATCTGGCAAACGGTACTTTGAAGCTGGACGGCAGCTTTACCGAGGGCAGACCGAACATTGTGCGGAGCAGACTGCCGGTGGCATACCGCCCTGACGCACCGGCTCCCGTTCGGTGGCTTTCCTTTCTGGATGGACTTCTTTACGCGGAGGATATTCCCACCTTGCAGGAGTTCATCGGTTATTGCCTGATTCCCAGCAATAAGGGGCAACGCATGATGGTGATTAAGGGAAACGGCGGCGAAGGGAAATCACAGATTGGCGCTGTGCTGGGTGCGCTTCTCGGCAGTAACATGAAGGACGGCAGCATCGGCAAAATTTCTGAAAACCGTTTTGCCCGTGCGGATCTGGAACACATTCTGCTGTGCGTCGATGACGATATGCGGATGGAGGCGCTGCGGCAGACCAACTATGTCAAGTCCATCGTGACCGCCCAATGTAAGATGGATCTGGAACGCAAAGGCAAGCAGAGCTATCAGGGTTGGATGTTTGCCCGACTGCTGGCATTCTCCAACGGCGATCTGCAAGCACTCTATGACCGAAGCGATGGATTTTACCGCAGACAGCTTGTGCTGACCACCAGGGAAAAGCCTGCGGGACGGATAGATGATCCTGACCTTGCCGAAAAAATGAAGGCGGAGGTCGAGGGTATCTTCCTGTGGGCGTTTGAGGGCTTACAGCGGCTTGTTGCCAACAATTTCAAATTCACAGAAAGCCAGCGCACACGGGATAACCGGGAGGCGGTCAAGCGGGATAACAACAACGTCTTTGATTTTCTGGAGTCAGAGGGCTACATCCGGCTGAAAGCAGACTGTACCATCAGCTCTAAAGACTTGTACGAAATTTACCGGATGTGGTGCGAGGAAAACAATCTGACACCGCTAAAGCGCCGCAGTTTCAGTGAGAGTGTGATTGCGAACCAAAGCAAGTACAATCTGGAATACTGCAACAAGATCACCAATGCTGCCGGACGGCGTGTATGGGGCTTCTTCGGTATTGAAGCGATTGCCAGACCTAATATAAATGGGTTTTCCGACATTTCGGAGCATACGTACGTACCGGAGGACTGGCGGTGATTTTTCTGCGACTGCGCCGTGTACGTATGTACGCAGCGTTTTTTCCAAAACGCCGCTATATGAAAAACTCTGACTGGCAGAGCCTATATTTTTGGGCACGAAATCAAGCTAAGTGAAATCCGTAAATTATTTGTCTGATGGCAGAAATGCTTTCACGAAATCGCACTTCTCGGAACAGCAACATGGGTGCGCGGAAACGCGGGAAATCATACGCTTTAGAGCGAAGTCACACGGAACAGAAAAGTCGATAGGTGTCACCTGTGGACAGGACATCATAACGGCGATTTTGAGCGGATTTGAGAGTAAGGCTTTTTTCACGATGCAGCGAAGCGGATGCGCCGAATGGCGTACCGGTTTCGCTTTTTCATCATCTGAATTTTGGAGGGAATTTGAATATGAGTGTACGCAATGAAATCAAGGCGCAGATCATTCGTGCCGGTTTTACGATGCAGGAGGTTGTTGATCTGTTGCATGATGAATATGGCTGGTCGGACAGTGTTTCCAATCTGTCCGCAAAATTGCAAAGGGAGAGCATCCGCTACAAGGAGGTCGTGGAGCTGGCCGACGTGCTGGACTGCGACATCGTGTGGGTGAAGCGAGGGGAGCGCCGATGAAAGCACAGTACGCCATTCTCCGCTTTGCCAAGTACAAGGGGCCGGAAATCGGCCACATCGAGTCCCACAACGAGCGTACCAAGGAGAAGTACGCCAGCAACCCCGACGTGGACACGGCGCGCAGCCACCTCAATTTCCATCTGGTGACGCCGCAGTGCAAATACCGCGCCGAGGCGGAAAAGCAGATCGCGGAGGCAGGCTGCCGCACGCGGTCGGACAGCGTGCGTGTGGTGGAGGCGCTGATGACTGCCAGCCCGGAGTTCTTTAAGGGCAAGAAAAAGGGCGAAATCAAGGCCTATTTTCAGGAGGCGCTGGATTTTATCCGGGAACACCAGGATCCCAAAACCATTATATCCGCCGTGGTGCATATGGACGAGAAAACGCCCCATATGCACCTTTGCTTTGTCCCGCTGACAGCGGACAAGCGGCTCTCCGCCAAGGAAATCGTCGGCAACAAGAAGAAGCTGACGCAGTGGCAGGACAGGTTCTGGGAGCACATGGTCAAAAAATACCCCGATCTGGAGCGCGGCGAGAGCGCCAGCGAAACCGGGCGCGACCATATCCCGCCGCGGCTGTTCAAGGAGGCTGTCCATCTGAACCGGATGAAGGAGCAGATACTGAAACTGATGACAGATACCAATCTTCTTAATAAAAAATCGAAAATGGAAGAACTGGAGGCATTGTTGGACAAATATGTTCCGGCAACAGAAGCTCTGCGGACGAAGCTCAGAAAGTATGATAAGGCGTACAAAGCGCTTTCTGATGAGAACAGCGCACTGGAAGCGGAATTACAAACAGCAAAAGATGACAGCAAGGAAAAGATTGCGGCCAGACTGAAATACGGAAAAATGGAGCAGGAGCTTTGTGAGCTTCATGCTCTGATAGACAACATACCACCGGAAATTGTAGCTGCTTATAGGAGAAAAACAACAGGATTGCAAAACGAACGTTGAGGATAGCTTATGAACAATGAATTGATGAGAGACGAAAACTTCATTCGTTGTTCTACGATGATCGCCGAACTGCTGATGAAGTATAAATCTATGGAAACAGAAGAAGACCAAGAGGGCTGGATGCAAGAAGGGGCATCCAGCCCTCTTCTTTTTTTACTGCGGGTATTGAAAAGATTTCTGTCATCGTTTATACTGTTTGAAGTAGATGCTTATTGCTGACAAAATAGAATGAAGGAGGTACCGTCCATGGAAAACGCATACATATATACACGTGTTTCAACTTTGATACAGGTGGACGGTTTTTCTCTTGAGGCACAGGAAGCAGAAATTAGAGCTTTTGCGGAAGCACGCAAGATCAATATTGTCGGGAAATATACGGATGAAGGTAAATCTGGCAAAAATGCCGAACATCGTCCTGCCTTTACGCAGATGATGGAGGATATTCGGAGCAAGAAGGACAACATTCGTTATGTTCTTGTTTTTAAGCTTTCCCGTTTTGCCAGAAACACCAGTGACACCGCAAAGTACCTTCAGGAGCTTTCAAGCTATGGAATTGGTCTTTTGGGGATCAAGGACGGAATCGACACTTCAACCGTTACCGGCAAGATGATTGCAAATATTATGGGAGCTGTTGCGGAAGTCGAGCTTGAGAACATTCATGAACAGACGCTTGCCGGAAGACAGCAAAAAGCCAGAAACGGTCTCTGGAATGGAGCGCAGGCCCCGTTTGGATATTCTTTGAAGGATAAAAAGCTAATGATATATCCGAAAGAAGCGGAAACGGTCAAGGAAATTTTCCGGCTCTACACAGAGGAAGGGCAGAGCATCAGCTACATTGCAAAGAAACTTAATGATGAAAACATCCAGCGTGAGCAGCGCGGAAATGTAAAAATCTCTGGCTTTACAGACAGAACCGTTCGTATCATTCTCAGTAATCCGGTTTATGCAGGCATGATTTCCTACGGTCGCCGCCATACGGTAAAGGTTGAGGGAAAGAACAACGAAACGAAGGTCGTGAAGCAAGACGATGAAAGCAAGATTATCCTTGTGGATGGCGTGCATGAACCGATTGTCAGCAAGGAGACTTTTGCAAAAGCAGCAGAGCGGCTGAAAAAGAATGTTGCCCATCGAAAAACCCGAAGTGACAGTACGACCGTTTATCCACTGACCGGCCTGATCAGATGTCCAGACTGCGGAAAAAACATCTTTGGTTATACTGCGCCGCCAAGGAAAAAGAAAAACGGAAAAGAAGGTTATTATCCGAGATATATTTCCTATCGGTGCATATCCGGAAGAGACAGAAACGGGATCAGCTGTTCTCTTGCCAACAAGTATTATAGCGGCACCAAACTGGAAACTGAGGTGAAAGAGGTTATATCCTCCATGGTGACAATCCCGGA
>OHFD01000299.1_pt1 | contig 18334 bp, 14 predicted proteins | sample 1567451 | NCBI WGS metagenome assembly OHFD01 (sample SAMEA3879588, study PRJEB24766) | human gut metagenome | biome: human-associated habitat; feature: feces | place: USA | collected 1985/1987 | reverse complement strand
CCAGCCAGTCATAATCGTAGCCCTCGGTGGTGCTGCACGCCTTTAAGAAATCCTTGGCGCTGCACACATTCTTTTTCTCCAGCGTAGAGGCAATATCAAACACCGTGTAGCCCTCAGGAATGGTGACCTTCACCTTCTTATGGCTAATGTCCGGGTTTTGCAGCTTTTCCGCCAAATCCTGATAGCTCATACCGGCGTTTAGGTAATACTCGCCGTTATAGTATGTAAAATCCGGGTAATTGCGGTCCATCCACCAGGTCCACACCGTATCGCTTTTGATCATACCGGCGTTTTTCAGCTTGGCGCCGATTTCGTAGGCAAAGTCGTTGTCCTCAATCACTAGAGTGTACTTGGCGCTGCTGCCCCGCTCCCCGGCCACATCCGTGCGCACCAAATTGTAGACATACAGCCCGGCAGCCACCAGCGCCACGATCAGCAGCACCGGCAACAAGATTCGCAGGGATTTATTTTTCTTCTTCGTCATGGTCGTTCTCTCCCAACAGGCGGCGCAGTGCCGCCCCGGTCAATTCCATTGGCAAATGGCGCATACCCCGCTGCACAAACGGTTGGCCACAGGGCACAAACCCCAACTTCTCATAAAAACCCACAGCCTCCAGCCGAGCGTCCACCGGCACACGGTGCGCGCCCTGTTCGGCGGCACGGCGCACCAGCGCCGTTACCAGTCGGCGGCCGCTCCCCTGCCCTCTGGCAGCGGGTAAAAAGGCAATGCGCCCGATTTTATAGTTCTCCGCCGCCCCTTGCAGGCGACCGGTGCCCAGAGGGCTGCCCTCTGCCGTCAGCAGCGCATAAACGGTATCTGCCCCCGGCAGATCCGCCGCATCAAACTCCTGCTGCTCCGGCACGCCCAAGTCCTGCACAAACACCTGTCGGCGAATGGCACGCACCCGGGCCATATCCGGATCCTCGGCGGTGAAAAAGCGCAAAGGGCTCATCGCACCGTCTGCACTTTCAGCATATTCGTTGTGCCGCTGGCACCCAGAGGAATACCGGCGGTAATGACCACAATATCGTCCGGGTGGATCAGGCCGGTCGTACGGCCCACCTCCACCGCGTGGTCAAACAGAGCGTCCGTATTATCCTGGCGCACGCAGCGTACCGGCACCACGCCCCAGCTGAGCATCAGCTGGTGCAGCACCTTCTCCTCCGTAGTGGCACCGATAATAGGTACATCCGGGCGGTACTTGGAGATCATGCGGGCGGTGGTGCCGCTTTGCGTAACCGTTACGATGGCGGCAGCGCCCAGGTCATGGGCGGTGGTCACCGTAGCGTGACCGATAGCAGAAGTAATATTCTTCGTCAGCGGCGCCGGGTACACATTGGAAAAGCGCACCTTGTAGTCAATGTCCTCCTCCGTGGTAGCGGCAATGGATGCCATGGTCTGCACTGCCTCTACCGGGTGGGCGCCCATAGCGGTCTCGCCGCTGAGCATAATGGCGGAGGTGCCGTCATAAATGGCGTTAGCCACATCGGTGATCTCTGCCCGGGTGGGGCGGGGATTGGTGATCATAGACTCCAGCATTTGGGTAGCGGTCACCACCACTTTGCCGGCAGAATACACCTTGCGAATGATCATCTTCTGAATAGCAGGGATCCGCTCAAAGGAAATTTCTACGCCCATGTCGCCGCGGGCCACCATAATGCCGTCCGCTTCTTCAATAATCGCATCAATGTTATTGACGCCCTCCATATTCTCGATTTTAGCAATAATACGCACATCGTTCCAGCCCAGCGCCTGGCAGAAGTTGCGCAGATAGATCACATCCCCTGCGGTACGCACAAAGGACGCGGCGATAAAATCGAAATCATGAGACGCGCCGAATTCCAGATCCTGCATATCTGCCGGAGACAGGTAAGGCATATTCAGGCTGATGTCCGGCACATTCACGCCCTTTTTGTTGGTGAGCAGGCCACCGTCCGTTACCCGGCAAACGATCTCGTCCCGGCGCAGCTCCGTCACCTCCATGGCGATCAGGCCGTCGTTAATGAGGATAGAGGTGCCCACTTCTACATCTTCTACCAGCCCGGGGTAGTTCACATAGCAGTGCTTGGCATCACCCAGGCATTTTTTTGTGGTAAGCGTAAAAGTATCACCTTTGTGAATCACGACGCCGTTGGGATCTTCAAAGTCCCCGGTGCGAATTTCCGGGCCCTTGGTATCCAGCAAAGTAGCCACCGGCACACCCTGCGCCTCACGCACACGTATCAACTGCTCCAGCCGCTTGGACTGGGCATCGTAATCACCGTGACTAAAGTTGAACCGTGCCACATCCATACCGGCCTTAATCATATCCGCCAACACCTGATCGTTATCCGTTGCCGGACCGAGGGTGCAAATAATTTTTGTTTTTTTCATTCTACAAGACTCCTTGTTTCTATGATTCCAAATTTCATTTTACCACAAAACCGCCAAAAGGCAACACCGGCAACCGGTTTTTTACATAATCTTAAAATAACCGGGTTTGGAAGTGAAAATACTGGTAAAAAGCACAAAAATTCGGCGGCAGAATTGTGGAAAATCCATAATCCGCCGCCGATAAAAGACTGCTATTTGCGTATTTGTCGATTATTTTTTCTTAGAAGTGCTCTCGTGCTTCTGGGTACTGGCCTGGGTGGTGGTCACTTGATCCAGCCGTGCCTTGTCGATCTGCAGGGTTTTGTACTTGCCGTCCCCCTGGTCGATAAGCAGAGTCTTGCCATCATAAGCAATATAAAAAGTCTTGTACGACTTCATCTGGTACACCGGTTTGCCGTTCTCATCCTTGCCGGTCTGGTCCATATAGCCCGCCTCGGCGCGAATATACTTCTTGCCCTTGATTTCCGAGCCAATGGTGCTGAGCATAAACTCATATTTTTTCTTGCCCACATTGTCCAGACCCAGCTCTTTTTTAGAATAGCTCTCCAGCAAACGGATAGCCGTATTGCCGGTAATGGCTGCGGACTTGGTCTCTAAGGGAGATGTGGTGGTCTCTGCCGTGGTGGTCTCGCCGCCGGATCCGCCTTTGGTGCAGCCGGCAAACACGCCCAGCAGCAACAAAACAGCCATACAAAGGGTAAACCATTTTTTCATGAAAAAAGCCCTCACTTTCCTTATTTGCATTATACTTTAGACACCGGGCGTTGTCAACGCCGCAGACACAAAAAAGGCAAGTTTTTACATCTCGTCCGGACCGTACAGCAAAAGCAAGCGGGCAATGGTCTCCTCGCTGAACAGCTCTACCCCGCGCCCGGCCAGCAACGCCGCCGTCATGCCCTGCCCCGGCACCACCGTTCCGGTAAAGGTGCCATCATAAACAAAGTGGCTGCCGCAGGAGGGGCTGCGCTCCTTAAGAAGCGCCAGGCCGCAGTTTTCCTCCTCAGCAATATACAGGGTTTTTTCCGCCCCGTCCGCAAAGGCAGCGGTCACATCGACACCGCTTTTGCTCACCACGCAGCCGTCCCGAATTTCACTTGGCTCCCGGGGAATAGGCAGTCCGCCAAAGCACTCCGGGCACACCGGAATCAGCTGAAAATATCGTTCCAGCGCCCGCACCTGCTCATTCCTGTTATTGCCGCCGCTGTACTTGCAGTTCTCCCCCAGCAGGCAGGCGGAGACCAGCAGCTTAGGCTTCGTCATAGTCATAGGTACATACCTCGCTTAAATAAGTCTTGGTCATAACGCCGTTGGTATAAGTGATATAAAACCGGGCGCTCACCTGCCCGGTGGCAGAGGAGGAGCCGTACAGCAGCACCTTGCGCCCGGGGTTACAGGCCGCAGGCATTCGCTTAACCGCATAGCCCTGGGCGTTGGTTGCACCTACCCGCTCCGGCACCAAATCCGTCTCAGCCATATTCTTACCGTACAGGAAGCCGCAGTCCACGACCCGGTACTCGTTAAAGGCCCGCACATTCACCTCAAATTGGCGGCGGTAGGTACCATCCTCCTCTGCCGACTGGCGAATATACAGCACACCGATCTTGGCCTGCACGCCATAAATTCGATCCAGCGTCACCTCCGGCAGCGCCCGGTTCACCGACAAGTTGGCACCATCGCTTGGACTGACCTCTTGCCGCTGAGCCAGCACATCGTCCCGTGCGTTTACATAACCGTCGCCGTTCAAATCACCCACCAGTAACAAAACAGCCGCCGGTGCGGTGGTGTTGCCGCCGCTGACAGACAGGGGCACACGGCGGGGCACGCAGCCGTCACCGCAAAAAGTCAAAGTATAATCCCCGCAGGATACGCCCTCAAACAGAAACACGCCGTTCTCGTTGGTCACCGCCACCGGCGTGCCGTCCAACGATACGGAGATGTTTTCCAGCGGCGCACCGGCCTTGTCCGTGACCGTGCCCTTGACAAAATGCCCCTCCGGCTGGGTGGGTGACAAAATGTTCGTTTCCTCCGTACCGCAGCGGGTACAGTAGCGCTGCACACAGCCTGCCACACAGCAGGTGGGCGCCGTATAGGTGCGCTGCACCCAATTGTGACCCAAAGCCGGGGTGTCTGCGGTGTAGCTGTCGCCGCACACGGTGCAGGTGTAATTGGAACGCCCGGTTGCTGTACAGGTAGGCGCCGTTTGCACCGTCTCCGAATAAGTATGACCATTCGGGGGCAGTTCTACCGTGCCCAGGTCTGCGCCGCAGCGGGCGCAGGTGCGGCTGCGGGTGGCGCCTGCCGTGCAGGTGGGCGCCGGTCCGCTGTCCGTATAGATTCGGTGCAGGCAGCCCAGCGCCACAAAGGTCAGTCCATGCTGTCGGGCATAGTCCATCACCGAAGTGTCATAGTAGCCGTACAGAGTCAGGCCGTCCCCCACCCCTGCAAAGGCAGCAGCCGGGAACACCGTGTCCGTAGCGGTAACCGTCAGTTCTGTTAAATCCGGGCAATGGGCAAACCAGTTGGCGTCCATTTTTTCTATACCGCTGCCCAGGGTCACCCGGGTCAGGCCGGTGCAATTGGCAAAGCTGCTTTCCGGCAGGGCGGTCACGCCGTCCTCCACTGTCACTTGCCGTATCTCTGCACCAAACAGTGCCCAGGGCGCCACATCGGCGGCAAAATCCGCCACCGGTCCGCTGCCGCTGATCGTAAGCGCCGCTGTGTCCAAATCATACTGCCAAGCAGTTTCCGCACCGCAGGCGCCGCTGTTCACCGGGTAAAAAGGAATAGCCGTGCCGCAGTAGGTCTCCAGCACAGAGCCGGGCAGGCCGTACACCGTCAGCGCCCGGCGCACAAAGCCGTCAGAAAAGGCAGTCCCCAGTCCGTGGGGCTCCACGGACACAGCGGCCGTGGCGTACACCGTACGCAAGGTATGATTCAGTAAGAACGCGCCGCCAGCGATCAGCACCGCCCGGCGCAGCACAAGGGTATCTTGATGAAACTGAGGCAGCGCCATCCACAGAGTGCGCCCATTTTTGCCGTACAACAGGCCGTCTGCCGTAACGGTCAGCGCAGCAGAGGCGCTCTCCACCTGTTGCAGCTGCCAGGCAGACAGAAACGCCGCCGCATACACAGCAGTCACCCCATTGGGAATCGTAAAGTCCGTAGCTACCCGACCACCGGGGTAACAGATCAGCTCCGAGCCGTCCCCGCTGTACAGAACGCCCTCTGCCACCGTATAATCATCGCCGGTGACAGAGAACGCCGTCACCCGCCGCATATCCGCAAAGGCGTAACCGGTTACACCGGTGACGCCCTGGCCGATGAACACGCTGCTCACCGTATCCGCATAGGCAGCCCAGGGCGCAGCGCTGCTGCTGTAAGCAGACAGCCGCCCGGCGCCGGTGATCTCCAGTTGCCCGGTGGCATAACAGGTCCAGTTCACCCCACGGCCGCAGCTGCCGCTGCCCAGCACCTGCGGCTCCGCATAAGGCTCTGTGTAAGTATCGCCGCACACGGCGCAGGTGTAGGTCAGGCTGCCCGGGTCCGTATCTGTGGGTCGCAAAATCTGACACACATAGTTATGCACGCACCCCAGGGGTAAGAACGCCGCCCCTGCCGCAGCCGCAGCCCGGGGCGCAGGGGTGTTGCGCCAACCCCGCACCGTCAAATCGCTGCAACCGGAAAAGGCGCCGGTGCCCACCTGCTCCACATTGCGGGGCAATGTGATGGTGTGCAGGCCCTTGCAGTTTTCAAACACATAGACCCCCAGCCGCTGCAAAGTCTCCGGCAGGGTAAACACTGCTCTTTGGCAGCCGGAAAAGGTAAAATTGCCCAGCCCGGTGACCGTATCCGCCACCGTAATCTGCTGTAGTTCTTCCGCCCACAGCGCCCAGGGCGTGGCTGCCGCACGGTCATAATCTGCGCCGTCACCGGTGCCGGTGAGAGCCAGCGTGCCCTCCGGCAGGGTCAGGGTATAGGTTAGGTTGCCTGTGGTGCCGGTTTGAGTCAGATTGTCCAGCCGCAGCAGACCGTTGCCGTAAATGGGATCAAAGCCCGGATCACCCAGATCCTCTGCACTCCCTTGCAGCAGCGCGTTCAGCTGGTCCAGAGTCAAATCCGGGTGCAGACTCAGCAGCAGCGCACAGCAGGCCGCCCCATAGGGGCAGGACAGAGAGGTGCCGGAGGCAGTTGTAGCAGTAGGTGCACCGCCGCTGTCCATGGTGGCCACGGTAATGTGGCTGCCGGGGGCGCAGTAATCCACCAGGCCGCCATAATTGGAAAAACCCGCCACCGTCTTGTCCGCCGTCACTGCACTGACAGTAATGGCCTGGGGCAATGCCGAGGGATAGCGATTGCTGATCTGTGCACCCACATTGCCGGCAGAGCAGCACACGGCCACACCCAGTGCTGCAGCCTTGTCCATCATGGCTGCAAAGCCCGCCCGATTTTGGCTGGTGCTCAGGCTCATATTCAGCACCCGTGCGCCCTTCGCCACAGCGTCCTCCATGGCGGCCAAAACCGCCGAGGCAGCGCAGGTGTCCGTACCGAAGCGCACCACTTTATAGGGCAATATTTTTACATTCTCATCTGTATTCCCGGCCAGCACCGAGGCCACCGCCGTGGCGTGCCAATAAGTGGCGCCCCGCTGCCGGGTGTCATAAGCCGCATTGGCTCTACCGTCGCCGGACAGATCTATGCCGTCAGACACCAGCCGCCCATGCAGCGCCGGGTGATCCAGCATAAAACCTGTATCAATTTGAGCGATAACCACCCGGTGACCCGGGATCTGCCGCCGGGCGCAAAAAGCGGTGGTACCCACCATCTTCCCTGCCCAGGGGCAAAGGTTACCGGTCAGGTTCGTATTCGTCTCTAATTGGCACAGGCTGTCCGGCTCCGCCGTGGCGCCGTCCTGCGCCAACTGTACCGCCGCCTTGCGGGCAGCCAACGGTGTATCATATTGCAAAATCGCCAAGCCGTCCGTCACCGCCGCTGCCACAGCACCGTAGTCCTTGCCGCCGTAGCCGGTAACTACCAGGCGGCACAGACCATAAGGATCACGCTCTAAATCCGCCTGCGCCACCGGGGCTTTCTCCAACAGAGCAGTATAGGCAGTCGCAAAGGTGCCGGAAGCGGCACCCGATTTTTGCATCACAGGCAGAGCCGCCCCCAGCATACTCACCAGGAGCGCCAGTACCAGCAGCAGCGCCGTGCCCCGCCGGGTGTATCTGTGACTCATCGGTTTCGTCTCCCGGCCAGCCAAAAGAACACCACGCAAAACACCACCAGCAGACAGGCCAGCACAAAGGCGATCCACTTGCCGATCAGCGGAATGGCACCAAAAAAGCCGATCCCCAGTACCAACACCAAAAACAGAATCACAAATATCAGCACGATGGCGGCGATTTTTTTGTTATTCATCTGCATTCTCCTTCAGTATCTCTTGCCGAACCACGCGGGCAACACCCTCCCGATCATTGGATGGCGCCAAAAAGCGAGCAGCCGCCTTGGCCGCGTCCGTACCATTCTCCATGGCGTACGACCAACCGCAGTAGCGCAGCATATCCACATCGTTACCGCCGTCACCAAAACACATCACCTGGGCCGGGTCACAGTCCAGTTGCCCGCACAAGGCAGCCAAGGCCGTGGCCTTGCTGGTGCCCACCTTGCCGGCCTCCACATTGCACCCGATGGAGGAGGTGATCTCCACATGGCCCATGGTCTGCAAAAACGCGCGCAGTGCTCGGTTTTCTTCCATCGGTATAGTAAAGAGATTGAGCTTTTCCACCGTCATACCAACCAATGCGTCTGCCACACTGTCCCGGTACACCACTTTCTCCATCAGTTCGTCCACAAAGCTGTCCGGCACTCCGTCCAGCCGCGCCATGCCCTTGCGCCGGGCAGGCGCCACCGGCACCCCATCGGCATAGAATTCATAGTACACCGGGCGGCTGTCCAAATAAGCGCAGATCTGCCGCGCGTCCGCCAGCTGCATCGGGTCACTGTGAATCCGCTTTTTGTTCTGCACATCCCACACACCGGCGCCGTTGCTGAATACAATATAATCTAAAAAAGGCAGTTGGGCCTGTACCGGCTCCGTCAGCGCCAAGGTGCGACCGGTGGCCAACGCCAGGCGCACACCCTGTTGGCGGCAGGCAGCCAACGCCCGGCGGGTGGTCTCGCCTACCCGCTGATGATCCGGCAGCATTAAAGTGCCGTCCAGGTCCATTGCAATGAGTTTGATCTGCATACAAATTCCTTCCTTTGATGATCTTATCAAACCCATTGTAGCATATTTGCGCAGTGTTGACTACTTCCATTCTATGTAAAAATCCGGTTATTTTTATGCAGATTTCTGTACATTTTCATTGACGGCAGGTAGATGGCTATGGTATCTTAGTATTGGAATATTCTGTTCTAAAAATAAAATACAGAGGGGGGACGGTCACATGAATCATACAAATCATGTGCCGAAAAAAGAATGGATGGCCTACTGCGTCGGCGCACTGGGTCAAGGCATGGTCTATGCCATTATGAGCAGCTATATCTCAGACTTTTACATTAGCGTGCTGAAGCTCACGCCTTTATTTGTACTGCTGCTAATGCTGCTGGCACGGGTGTGGGACGCCATTAACGACCCGATGATGGGCACCTTTGTGGACCGCACCAACACCAAGTGGGGCAAGTGCCGACCGTATTTGCTGTTTTCACCGGCCGTTATTATGGTGATCACCATACTGACCTTCTGTAACGGTATGTATAGCTCTGCCAACACCTCGGGCAAGAATGCCCTGATCGTGGGCTGGGCTGCCGTGTCTTATATCCTGTGGGGTATGTGCTACACGGTAGGGGATATTCCCTTGTGGGGCGTGACCTCCCGTATGACAGAGGTGGAGAAGGACCGGGCGTCCATTCTCTCCTTTGCCCGTATTGCAGCGGGCCTGGGCGGCGGCGTGGTGCTGCTGACCATCAATCCGCTGTCTCAGGCGCTGGGGAAAAAGTTGGAGTCCGCTGCCGGTTCTGTACTGAAGGGCCAGCAAATGGGCTTTATTATCGTGGCAGTGATCTTAACGGTGATCGGCTGTGGTTATGTTCCAGATGACCGGTGTTTTTGTGCGGGAGCGTGTGCCCTCTGCGGAGCAAAAATTCGGGTTTAAGGAGAACTTTAAGATCATGTGGGGCAACAAGCCCTTCCGCAACCAGCTGATTAGCGGTGTGTTGCGCTCGCCCATTCAGATTTTGCTGTCTGTTGCCATGACCCTGATGTCTTATTACTACGGCAACTACTTTGGCGATTATATGCTGTATATGATTATCTTCGGCGGCGCTATTTTTGGCGGTCAGTTTATCGCCATGGCGCTGGTGCCCAAGCTGGCGGAGAAACACGATAAAACGCGTATGCTCATCGGCTCTACCATTATGGGCGCCATTCCCTTTGCCCTGATCTACCCGGTGTACCTGCTGGCGCCCCGGGATCTGGATCAGCCGCTGTGGGTGGCAATCCTGTTTGTGGTCTTTGCCCTGGCAGGCGGCGGCATAGGCGCTTTGAATGTGCTCCAGTCCGTGATGATCGCCGACGCGGTGGACTATGAGGAGTACCACAAGGGCTATCGCCCGGACGGTGTGTTCTTCTCCGGCCAGTCTTTTATTACCAAGCTGTCCGCCGGGATCAGCTCCATTATTCAGGGCGTCGGCTACTCCATCGTGGGCTTTAGCGGCGACAATGTAAGCGCCTGCAACGAGGCTCTGCGTGCCGGTGCGTCCTTTAAGGATCAGTTTCCCCAGTATGCGGGGATGATGTTCTTCCTGTGTTCTATCCCGCCGGCTATCGGTCTGTTTTTGTCCATCATTCCGCTGCGTCACTACGGTATGACAGACGAGGAGCACCGCACCATTTTGGAAGCGCTGGTGCAGCGCCGTAATGCCCAGACAGAAGAAACCGCAGATAACTGATGAAACCAATAAAGCCTGAGGGCTGCGTGGCTCTCGGGCTTTTGCTATATTCGGAGGCATTATGATCATTCGACCCTATCGCCCGGCAGACCGGGACCGGCTGCGCCAAATTTGCCGGGAGACGGCGGCCAAGCCGTTTCAAAGAACCGGGCGCACCTTAGAGGCGGTAACGCTGATTTATAACGACTATTTTACTGCTTACGAGCCGGATCATATTTTTGTGCTGGCAGACGAAAGCGATCGGGCGGTGGGGTACATTCTCTGTGCTGCGGACTACCGAGGCTTTGTGCATCGCTACCGCACCACTTATCTGCGCCGGGTGTTGCGCACAGCGCCGGATCAGGCGGCGGGCTTGCTGGGCTATTTGTGGTGTCTGGGCAAAATCAAGAACCGGCCGGTGCACTTCCACCTGGATATATTGCCGCCCTATCAGCGGCAGGGGTGGGGTACACGGCTAATGGACACCCTGTGCCGTCATTTGCGGGAGCTGGGCGTAGACTACCTTTCCTGCTGCGGGGTCAGCCGAGACTCCGCCGGGTACAAAATGTATCGCAAATACGGCTTTACAGAGAGTTACGATTACGGCCATAACATCGTATCTTTGTCCCTGCGGCTGTAAGCGGAATTGCAAAGTGGACAAATGTCTTTCATTTTGGCGCACACTGTCGCTTTTGCACAAATAATACTTGCTATTTGCCACACATACTGGTAAAATAGAAGAAAAAATATAGGGGGACTCGATAAAGTGTCATCTACAACATTGTAGCCACAGGTCTGTATTTCTATTTCCAAAATGTAATTTGCCTGCCGGCAATGGCTTTGGGCTGGATTTTTGCCCTGGCTCGTGTGTGGGACGCCATCAATGACCCGATGATGGGCACCATTGTGGACCGCACCCGTACCAAGTGGGGCAAATGCCGTCCGTACCTGATTATTTTCCCTGCCATTATCGGCGTGGTCACCGTTTTGGCATTCCTCAACGGCAACTATGCCACTGCCACTTCAAACACCCAAAAGGTGCTGATTGTGGCTTGGGCTGCCGTGTCTTACATTGCTTGGGGTATGTGCTTTACCGTGTGTGATATTCCGCTGTGGGGCATTACTTCCCTGATGACGGAGGACGAGGACGACCGCAGCAAACTGCTGGGCTTGGCCCGTATCGTTGCCGGTATCGGCGGCGTTGGCGTGCTGGTGGTGCAGATTGCCCAGGTTGTCGCTGAGATTTTTGTAAACAAGGGTTACTCTCAGGCTAAGGCCTCTCAGTACGGCTTTATCCTGACCGTGATTATTATGACCGTGATCGCCACTGTTCTCTTTGAGTTTGCCGGCACCGGCACCAGAGAGCGGGTGGAGCAGGCAGAGAAAAAATATACCTTTACCGAGAACTTCAAAATTATGTTCCAGAACAAGCCGTTCCGCCAGATTTTGATCTCCGGTATTCTCAGAAGTCCCATTCAGCTGCTCATGCTCATTGCCATGACGCTGATTACCTATTATTACGCCAACGGCGACTTTATGAATGTGTTGCAGACGGGTGCCGACGGCAAGCCGGCTGGTCTGAACTGGAGCATTTTGGTGCGCCTGGCTGTGATCGCCGCTGCCGTGTTCCTGGGTCAGTTTATCGCTATGGGCATTACTCCGTCATTGATTCGCAAGCATGAGAAAAAGAGCATTTATAACTTCTATTCCGTTGCAGGTGCCGTGCCTTTCGCTCTGCTGTATGTGTTCTTTAAGATCGCCCACGGCGATGTAAAGACCTCTATGGTATGGGTGGTCCTTACCGGGCTGTGCTTCTTCTTTGCAGGCGCTGCCATGGGTGGTATCAATGTGCTCCAGTCCGTGATGATCGCCGACTGCGTGGACTACGAGGAGTACCACAACGGCGTGCGTACCGACGGTGTATTCTTCTCTGGCCAGTCCTTTATCACCAAGCTGTCCGGTGGTATCGCCTCTATCCTGTCTGCTGCGGTGTACCACTTTGTAGGTTATAGTGACGCCAATATTTTGAAGCTGAATGAAGCCTTGAAGAGCGGCGCAGATTTCCTGAGCTATGACGGTGGTTCCGGCGCCGGTAAGTACGCCGCCACCATGTTCTTCCTGATCTCCATTCCGCCTGCCATCGGTATGGTTCTCTCCGCATTGCCCACCATTAAGTATGCAATGTCCGATAAAGAGCATAGCCGTATCCTGAGTGAGTTGGTGGCTAAGCGCGCCGCTAAGGGCGAGGACAGCGCTGAATAAGATCAACCAATAAAAACAAAAGCACCGCTGCGGCGGTGCTTTTTTGTGCGTTCTATGCCTTGCCCTTTAGAAAAGAGACTTTCAAAACTGTGCAAGGACGGCACAGCAATCCCTCTGTGCGCTTTTTACCGATCGTTGATATCGTGTACGCGTAAAAGACAAAAAGCGTGAATACAGCTGCTCTCCGGCCGCGCTAAAGGACAAGAACAGTGCACGCTGCTGCTAAAAAGGAAATACAAAGAAATGGATAATAAAAAGCGCTGCCCGCAGGAAGCGCTTTTTATGATTTTCAGGGTATTTAGGCTTCTTCGCTTTCCATCAGCTTTTCGCGCTTAGCCTCCAGCTCAGCCTGGGCCTGGGCCTTCACCTTGCCGGTGTACTTGTTAAAGAACATGGGAATGATGGTCAGGATAAAGCCCACAGCCGGTACAATGGTCACCAGCGCCAGCAGCATTTTTTGGGTGCTGACAGACTGCTCAAAGAAGATTTGACGCCCGGCGTTATCCACCAGGGATTTGTCTACGGCCTTAAAGTCCGTTTGCGCCAGCAGCTGACCAAACACGAAGGTGGCAATCGCGGCGTTTACCTTAGACAGGAAGGTTTGGAATGCAAAGCACACGCCCTCCTGGCGCTCGCCGGTCTTCCACTCCAAATAGTCGATGGAGTCGGCAATCAGCGCGTAGGTAATCACATTGTAAATGCCAAGGGGCAGACCCATCAGGAACAGGAAAATCCACAGGATAAAGATGTTGATCTTGGTTACATCTTGTGCCAAAATCACATAGCAAAGGCCGTGCACGGCAAAGCCAAACAGGGCGGAGCCAATGTAGATCTGCTTTAAGCTGAACTTCTTGCGCAGCAGGGGGAAGATGGCCATGGCAGGCACCATGCCCACGCCGATGGCTACGGTCAAGGTGGTCACAATGGTGCCGCGCGGGATCCAGAAGTCATAGGCTGCCGCAGCGTCCACATTGGGTACCAGGGTGCTTTGTGCGCCGGGCAGGAAGTCCATAAAGATCTGGCGGAAGTCTGTATAATTCTGAATAATAATGTAATTGCCGATATAGTCCGCGCATTGGTTGGCGGTAACCATAGTGGAGCCCAGAACGGAAGCGGCAATAACGATCAGCAGCAGCTTGTTCTTGCCCAGCACCACAAAAGTCTCCTTGAAGGAGGGGGTGTGGTCCATCTTGGGCACGCGCTCTTTGGATACAAAGAAGATGAGAATGGACAGCCCGCAGCCCAGCAGGGCAAAGATCAGGGCGCCTACAAAGAAACCTTTGTTATAGCCCATGTTGCTCTGGTACAGAATGGGCACCAGCAACGCCGGCAGAATGCCGCCGAAGGTGGAGCCCAGGCGGGCGGTGGAAATAAAGGAAGTACGCTCACTTTCCAGTGGGGTAATCACAGAGGACAGACCCCAGAAAGGCACATCCTGCACGGTAAAGGCCACGCCCCACAGAATGTAGGTGACCAGCGCCCACACAAAAGCGGCGGTGGAACCCTCCTTAAAGGGTGCAGTAAACAGCAATATGGTGCAAATGGCAATGGGCACCGGTGCAAACAGCAGATAGGGCCGCATTTTGCCCCATTTGGACTTGGTGCGATCTACGATCATGCCCATCACCGGGTCATTGAGAGCGTCAAAGATACGGCCAATCAAGATGATTGTGGTACCTTGAGACAGGGACAGCCCGGCGCCGTTTTGGAAGAATACCAAGGTAAACATGGACATCAGCGTGTAAATACCGGAGCGGCCGAATGCACCTACGGTAAAGCATATCCGCTCCCTGGTGGTTAGGTATTTCTTTTGGGGTTCGTTCATTATTTTTTCCTCACTTTCAGGGCGGGGAGAATCACAGGTGCGGCTTCTCCGGCATTTTTCATTTCACGCAGCAGCAGGTATTTCATCTCCTGGCGCACATGGCTGTAACGGGGATCACGGATCAGGTTGCAGCGCTCAATGGGATCCTTCTCCAAATCATAAAGATAATCCTCAAAGTATACACCGGCATTGTACTTCAGATAGCCGGTAGGCGCTAAGGTGCGCACCGCGTATTTGAACCGGTCCGTACGAATGGCGCGGCCGCACTGGCTTTCGCTGATCTGCATAAACACACAGTCGTGAAGCGGCTGTGTCGTCTGCTGCATTTGGCACAGATCCTTGCCCATGTAACTGGGCGGTATGGGAATGCCCGCCAGACTCAGGAAAGTGGGGGGCAGGTCGATGAGGGAGGTGAGCCGGTTCTCTGCCTTGCCGCCGTCAAAGCCGCCGCCTTTGATGATCAGCGGGGTGTGGGTGGCGCTGTCGTGGCAGGAGCGCTTGTACTCCAAATTGCGGGTCTTAAAGTGGCTGCCGTGGTCTGAGGAGTAGATGATAACCGTGTCGTCATAAATGCCCAGATCCTTGAGCTTTTGCACCAGGCGGCCCACATTATAGTCCAACCGATTGATGGCGGAGATATAGTCCGGGTACATCTCTTTATAGTCGCCCTTTAGGAAGGTGAGGTCCGGGGGCAGAGGATAGTCCTTGTATTGATTGACGGTCTCTTTATAGCCCTCGTAATGATGGTGGTCGTTTTGGTGGTGAGGCTCCAGCTGGCTGATAAATAGGAAGAAGGGTTTGTCTGCCTCCCGTCCGCTCTCCAGGTATTCCAGGGCAAAGTCGTTGATACAGTCAGCCCGGTAGCCGGTAAAGTCCAGTTTGTTGCCGTCGCCGTCAAAGATGTAGCCGTCGTAGCCGTGGCTGGTGAATTCCAGCACATCCGCTGCCCGCCAGTAGCGGTACTCGCCCTGCTTTTCTTTCGGTACCGGCGTGGCCTCGCAGTGGGTGCCGATCCCCGGCAGCCGGTCAGAGGCCAAGTGCCACTTGCCCACATAAGCAGTGTCATACCCGGCTTCGTTAAAGTAATGGGCCAGCGGGGTAATGCTTTCCGGCAGGGGAATGCCGTTCCAGTAGCAGCCGCACTGGGTAGCATACACACCGGTTTGCAGGCAGGCACGGGCCGGGCCGCAAACCGGCTGGCAGGTAAAGTTGTTCTCAAAGAGGGTGCCCTCTTTGGCCAGCTGCATCAGGTTGGGGGTCACCGTTTCATTGACGGTATCCCACCGCTGCTGATCGCTGAAGTAGAAGATGATGTTCTTACGCTTTGCCATGTTCAACTCCTGTTCCTGAACTGCACCCGTGGGCGCAGCGTATTGTCTTTTTATTTATCCGGCCATAAAGCCGGTGATTGCATTATAGATGTTCAGGCAGATAAATACGCCCAGCACCGCGGAAAATACCCGGGTGACGATCTTGTTGTTGGCCTTTTTATTCAGTGCTGCGCCAATGATACCGGCAATCACAGCTGCCGGGGCCGCAACCAGCAGAATGCGGTAGTCGAACTTGGGCACCGTGGCGGTGGCTACATAGGTCACCAGCTTGGACAGCTGGCTAAAGAAGATGACGGCCACGCTGTACACAGTGGCTTCCTTCATGCTCATAGAGAAGAACAGCAGGAAGAACATAATGTTGATGGGCCCGCCGCCAATGCCCAAGAAGCTGGACAGAATGCCCAGCACGACGCCGCCCAGAAGAATGGTGAGGGGGTTCTTTAAGTGAAAGCTCTTTTTGCCCTTGTTCACATACCATAGAGCCACTGCCAGCAGACAGGCCAACAGTACAGCCTGGTAAGCCATGGCCAGGTTGTCGCTGAGCAGTCGGTTAAACAGATCAAAAATGTGCTTGCCTGCAAAGCCGCCTAAAATAGACCCGGCAGAGATCAGAAGCACGGTCTTAAAGTCCACCTTGGTCTTGGCACGCAGGTGCTTCACGGTGGAACTGCAACTCATGGCAAAAACGGACACGGAGGAGATAAAGTTGATGACCTCGGTGGTGTCGTCTACCAGCAGGGTCAGCAGCGGTTTAATAATCACCCCGGAGCCACCGCCTAAAAAGGCGCCGATGCCGGAAGCGAGAAAGATAATTACGCCGTAAACAACAAACATCATTGATCCTTGCCCCCCGTCTCTTGCTCCAAGTAAACAGTGGCAGAATTGTATGCCAGTTCAAAGCCCTCTTTGTCCAGAAGCTCTTTGATTTGCAGGTTCAAACGATTTTTGATTTGCCCCAGCTCCACTACGGTGGGGGCGATCACATAATAGTACACCTGCACATCCATGCCGTGGGCGCCGTAATTCACAAAATCTGTTCGAATATCGTCCTGTACGACTGCCGGATCGGCCTGCAACAGTGCTCGCAGATCCTGCTCAAACCGCTCTAAGTCCGTGCGGCTGTGTTTATAATGCAAGGTGAAAGTTTGGTCGATCAGTCGCTTTTCCATATCCGCATAGTTAATAATGCTCTGATTGGTCAGGGCTGTATTGGGCAGCACATAACGGCTGCCGTCCAGCGCTCGCAGGGTGGTGGAACGCACGGCAATGTCCTCCACCGTACCGCTTAATTCTCCAACGGCGATAAAGTCCCCCACGCGAAACGGCTTGTTAAATACAATGATAAAGCCGGAGATCAGGTTCTCCACCGCATCTTTACAGGCAAAGGCCACAGCCACGCCGCCGATGCCTAAAGCGGCAAAAATGCGTGTGGCGGAGTAGCCCAGCAGTTCCAGCACCAGCAGTGCGCCGATGCAGATAATCACGATTTTGGCTACATTGGAGATAAAGCGAAAGGCGGTCAGCCGGGTTTTGTCCTCGCCGGCTGCCGTGTCAAAGGTATAATTGTCCAGCTCGCCGTTCAGTAGGCGCACGCCGCCCCAGCAGGCGCACACAATGCCGCCGGCCTTAATAAGAAACAGGCCGATCTTATGCAGCTCTCCGGAGGGGGCAATGATTTGCAGACCCAGGGCAATGCCGGCCAGTACCAAGAAAAAGGCCAGGGGCTTTTTCAGTCCGTCTTTAATCAGCGATTGCACCCGGGGTTTGCGGCGGCAAAAGGTCTTGCCAATGACGGTAAGTATTCCCCCGGAAATGATATTTCGTAACAGAAGCAGCACCACAACGCACCCCACAGCGATCAGCGTGCGGATCAGCAGTTCTTCAGTGGTTTCTACCCCTTGTATGTTTTTGCGCAGGTTCTCTACGAACTGCGGTATTGCGATGGTCAGCATAGACATTCCTAACTGCCCTCCAAAGAGGACGCTTCATTTCATAAGCCGTAAAATCTATTATATAATTTGTAAAGGGCCTTGTCAATGCAGCGGGGCGTTAATGGTCGTTGTCGTCCAAATGGGTCGGAATACAGTAAAAATTGCTTTCCCACGCCGGAATGTACGGACTGTGGCGGAAGTACAGCTTGTAGTCCGGGCAAAGGCTTAGAATTTGCAGCGGCAGGGAGAACAAATCTTCGTTGCGATGGTAGGCGCATACATATAGTTTGGGTCGCCAGGTGGTGATGGTGTGGGCGGCGCCGGTCAGCGCCTTGCTTTCACTGCCCTCAATGTCCATTTTCAGCAGGGTCACCGGCGCGCCTTGTAGCAGGCTGTCCAGATCCGTGGCTTCCACCGCCGTACCGGTGGGCGACAGGTGGGAATTGCGCCCGGCGCAGGCATTAAAATGTAAAGTGGTCTGCCGGTTCCAGGCACTTTTATTGTAAAGGTGAACACCTTGCATACCCTCGGTGGAGCGGCACAGCTTTTTGAAGTTTTTGCCATCCGGCTCCAAGGCGTAAATGGATTTGTATTTTCCGCACGAATACTGCAAAAACTGGCGAATTGTGTCGCCGTTATAAGCGCCCATATCCACCAAAATCTCCTGTTGGTTCACTTGCAA
>OHFD01000293.1_pt1 | contig 18570 bp, 18 predicted proteins | sample 1567451 | NCBI WGS metagenome assembly OHFD01 (sample SAMEA3879588, study PRJEB24766) | human gut metagenome | biome: human-associated habitat; feature: feces | place: USA | collected 1985/1987 | reverse complement strand
TTAGCAGCTGCCGCACCTCGCTCGCCGTATCGGCACTTAGAATTATGCGGTATTGACATTACTTTTCCTGATTTCTCAGCCTGTACCCCAAGCTCATCAGGCTGTCGCCCAGATGGACATTTTCCACCGTGACATCGGGGTACTCAACGGACAGGTCGTAATGGCTGAAATTCCAGAAGCCCTTGATGCCCTGTTCCACCAGCTCACCGGCGAGATCCATAGCACTCTGGCGCGGCACACAGAGAACTGCCACCTCGGGGTGATGCTCCGCGCAGAATTTGTCCAGATCACTCAGGGGCAGGATGGGAACGCCGCACATCTCCTTGCCGATGAGGTCGGGGTTGACATCAAAGACGCCGAGCAGCCGGTAGCCGTTGGTGTCGCGGCTGATGAAGCTTGAAACTGCCGAGCCGAGGCGTCCGGCACCGACCAGAATGGTGGGCAGTCTTTCGCCGTCACCAAAGAGCAGCTTGCCGATCTCGGCACGCAGCACATCGACTTTGTAGCCGATGCCCTGCTGGCCGAAGCCGCCGAAGCAGTTGAAGTCCTGCCGCACCTGACTGGCGGTGGTGCCCATCATGTGGGCCAGCTCACTGGAGGAAATCTTGTCTTTCCCGTCAGCGGACAGATTGGTCAGATAACGATAATATTTGGGCAGCCGCTTGATGACCGGAAGCGACACCTTATTTTGGACAGCCATGATCGAATACCTCTTATCTGTATTTATCTTATAACTTATTATAAAATGCGCCGCGTCAGTTGTCAATTTTTTGTCTAAGTTTTTTGCGGGATTTCCCAAATATTATAGGGATATACAAAAACCTAACAAAGCTTTTTGGCGGCATCGACAAAAACACGAGTTGCCTATTCTGCAAAACCGTGCATATTTTGCCTGCCGGAAGGACAGACTTTTTCTGTGTGCAGCTGTGCAAAAAAGGAGAATGAAGATGGAAACGAACGCAAAAAAGCCAAAAAGCAAGCCTCAAATCACCGAAAACCCCACCGAGGAGGCCGCTTTAAAGCGGTTAGAGCATGATTTGATCAAGGAGGACGGCATTGTGCCTGCCACAAAGGGCCGCCACGCCATCCACTGCCTAACGGTCATCGGCACGATCGAGGGGCACACCCTTTCGCCTGATGCGCAGAAGACGACAAAATATGAGCACGTCATCCCGCAGCTGGTGGACATTGAGGAGGACCCCGAGATCGAGGGGCTGCTGGTCATCTTGAACACTGTCGGCGGTGACGTGGAGGCCGGGCTGGCGCTGGCAGAACTGATCGCGGGAGTCAGCAAGCCGAGCGCCACGCTGGTGCTGGGCGGCGGGCACTCCATCGGCATCCCGCTGGCCGTCGCGGCGCGGCACAGCTTTATTGTGCCCACCGCGACAATGACGGTCCATCCGGTGCGCCACTCCGGCATGGTGCTGGGCGTGCCGCAGACGCTGCGCTATTTTGAGCAGATGCAGGAACGCATTGTCAGCTTTGTGACGGAGCACTCCAAAATAACGGCCCGGCGGTTCACCCAGCTCATGCACAATACGGGGGAACTGGTCATGGACATGGGTACGGTCCTGGATGGCCGGCAGGCCGTGGAGGAGGGACTCATAGACGAGCTGGGCGGCCTGAGAGACGCGCTGGGGTATTTATATAAGGAAATAGAGAAGTGAAGGCGGACGGGCAAATCTTGTTTGTCTGCCGACTCTGCGGTAACCGCGCGATTCCGGGCGTGCAGCCCTGTAGGGGCTGGGCATGCCCGGCCCGCGGCCTTCCCGTAAACGCGGCTATACCTTATAGCGCCAGGGCCGGACATGTCCGGCCCCTACTATGCGGCGGCGCGGAAGCGTATGTACTGCCACACGAGACCGGGGGTGAACCATGTTCGCCCCTACATAATTTTGTTGCGGCAGCCTATTGCAATCTACAATATTATATGCTATATAATATATAACCCTATACACCATACACCCGGAAAGGGGGCACCCTATGGCCATCAACACCACGGCGGGGTTGCTGGATGCCATTGTGCTGGCTGTCGTCGGGCGGGAGGAAACGGGCACCTACGGCTATAAGATCACGCAGGAGGTCCGCACGGTACTGGACCTGTCGGAATCCACGCTGTACCCGGTGCTGCGCCGCCTGCAAAAGGACGGCTGCCTGACCGTCCATGACGAAGCCTTCAATGGCCGCAACCGCCGCTACTATCAAATCACGCCCGCAGGCCGCGCACGGCTGGCAGAGTTTACCGCCGAGTGGGAAGCCTACACCACAAAGATCAACAAGCTCTTTAAGGGGGAACAGCAATGAAAAAATACGAGTACTTATCCGAGCTGGAAAAGCGGCTGTCTGCCCTGCCTGCTGATGCGCGCCGCGACGCACTGAATTATTATGAGGAATACTTCGACGCCGCAGGCCCCGACAACGAGGCCGCCACCGCCGCCGAGCTGGGCGACCCTGCCGAGGCCGCCCGCAAGATTCTGGAAGGGGAGGGGCTGACGCCGGACGCCGACCCTGCCGCACCCGAGAGCGCACGCGGCGGTGCTGTGCCGCCCGCCGCCCCGGAGCCGCCCGCCGCCGACCCACAGCCCGCCCGGCCCCAAAAGTACGGTCCCGGGGCAAAAACCATGTGGCTGATTTTCGCCGTTGTCATTGCTGCGGCGCTGCTCATTCAGCTGGGCGTCCTTGTGCTGAGTTTTGCAAAGCCCAGCGGCGGCACGGCGTCGATGGTTGTTGCGCCGACGGAGGAAGAAACTGCTGCATCCGGTCTTGTCCGTAACGAGGATTTTTACAACGGGACCGCCGCCACCGAGGACGCGGACAGCGGCAGCCCATTGGAGAAGATGGATTTCACCACCGGTCTGGCCGACGCCAAAAATATAACCTTCGACATCGACTACGGCGCGGTCACAGTCGTTGTGGACAGTGGTGCGGCGGAGCCGACCCTTTCCTGCACGAACCTGCGTCAGGACTGGTTCACCTTTACCAACACGGGCGACAACACAAGCCCGGTGCGTGTCAGCTACAAGGTGCCCGCCAACTACAATCTCGGCAAAGAGCTGGGGCCCGAGCCTGAGTTTGTCCTGTCCGTGCCGGATGCGAATACCTTCCATTTTAAAAGGCTCTCCATCACTGCCGCTATGGGCGATGCAGAATTTGACAACAGCAATACCATCGCCGCCGACAGTATCGACTTAGACCTGGCGATGGGCAACTTTACCGGTAGCACCGTGCAGGCAGAGCAGTTTACGGCGAATATCTCAATGGGCGATTTTGATTTGGGGCTGCTGGCGGGCGTTGAAACCGCTAAAGTCGAAGCTGCCATGGGCAATATTGGCCTGACGGTGGACGGCAGGCCCGACGATTACGCGCTTGACCTGCAAACGTCCATGGGGAATGTGGTGTTCAACGGCAGGACGATGAGCAGCATCTACACCCAAACAGCCGCCGCGCCCCGCAGCGTGACCCTTACCGCGCCGATGGGCGATGTGATATTGACGACGACGCAGTAATCCCGTATTGAAGGGGCCGATGCTCACATCGGCCCGCCCGGCCGCCCCAAAGTCATACTACACACCCAATCCATTGTTCAAAATCCACAACTTTCGTTTTGACAGTGCAAGAAAGATTTCCGCAGAAAACTTTGTATTTTGTCCGCGGTTGTGGTACAATCTTTTTAATAAGCAAATAACATCGAAACAGGAAAGTCAGGAGCGTGTATTATGGCATATTATTTTTCCGAGCCGTCCCGTACCTTTGGTGAATATCTGCTGGTCCCCGGCTACTCCTCCTCGGAGTGCGTCCCCACGGCTGTCAGCCTCAAGACCCCGCTGGTCAAGTACCGCAAGGGTGAGGAGGCCTGCCCGCTGGAGATGAACATCCCGATGGTCTCTGCCATCATGCAGTCCGTCTCCGGCGAAAAGCTGGCGATTGCACTGGCCAAGCAGGGCGGCGTTTCCTTCATCTACGGCTCTCAGACCATTGAGCAGGAGGCCGATATGGTCCGCCGCGTCAAGGCCTACAAGAAGGGCTTTGTCACCTCTGACTCCAACCTGCCGCCGGAGGCCACCCTCGGCGATGTGCTGGACCTCAAGACCCGCACCGGCCACTCCACCGTTGCCATCACCCATGACGGTACTGCCCACGGCAAGCTGCTGGGCATCGTGGCCAGCCGCGACTACCGCCTCTCCCGCATGACGATGGATCTCAAGGTCACCGAGTTCATGACCCCGCTGGACAAGCTGGTCACAGCCCCCGACACCACCAGTCTGCATGACTGCAACGACATCATCTGGGACAACAAGATCAACTCTCTGCCCCTGATCGACGCCGAGGGCCACCTGCAGTATATGGTTTTCCGTAAGGATTACGACTCCCACAAGGAGAACGTCAACGAGCTTCTGGACGAGAACAAGAGCTATGTCGTCGGTGCCGGCATCAACACCCGCGACTTCGCCCAGCGCGTGCCCGCTCTGGTGGATGCCGGTGTGGATGTACTCTGCATCGACTCCTCCGAGGGCTTCAGCGAGTGGCAGTCCCGCACCATCGCATGGATCCGCGAGAACTACGGCGATAAGGTTAAGGTCGGCGCAGGCAATGTTGTTGACCGCGAGGGCTTCCTCTTCCTTGCCAAGGCAGGTGCAGACTTCATCAAGATCGGCATCGGCGGCGGCTCTATCTGCATCACCCGCGAGACCAAGGGCATCGGCCGCGGTCAGGCTACGGCTGTCATCGAGGTTGCCAAGGCCCGCGATGAGTATTATAAGGAGACCGGCATCTACATCCCCATCTGCTCTGACGGCGGTATCGTGCAGGACTATCACATCACGCTGGCACTGGCCATGGGCGCTGACTTCGTCATGCTGGGCCGTTATTTTGCCCGCTTTGATGAGTCCCCGACGAACAAGCTGCGCGTTGGCGGCAACTATGTCAAGGAGTACTGGGGCGAGGGCTCCAACCGCGCCCGCAACTGGCAGCGGTATGACCTCGGCGGCGCACAGAAGCTGAGCTTTGAGGAGGGCGTTGACTCCTACGTTCCCTACGCCGGCTCTCTGGCGGACGGTGTGCAGACCACCCTGTACAAGGTGCGCTCCACCATGTGCAACTGCGGCGCGCTCTCCATCCCCGAGCTGCAGGAGAAAGCCCGCCTGACGGTCGTGTCCTCCACCTCCATCGTTGAGGGCGGCAGCCACGATGTCATCCTGAAAAACGGCCCGCAGAACCGCTAAACTACAATAAAAATTGCCGCCGACCGGACAGAACCGGTCGGCGGCTTTTTTACGATTCGGATTGTGCTTTGCCAACCTCTGCGTTAAAAAACACCACCGGCAGCATCAGCAAAAACGGATTGGCGGAGAGCAAAAACGGCTTATTCTCCATAAAGAGATACAGCGTCAGCGCCACCAGACAGATGACCTCGGTCGAGCGATGCTTCTTTGCCAGCCGCCACAGCAGCAGCAGAAAGACCGCTGCAACTAAGATTGCACCCAGCACGCCCTTGTTCATCGGCACAGCCAGAAAGGTGTTGTCGATGGCGTGATGCTCGTCGCCGTCCGTGGGCAGGCCGCCCAGCAGCGAGAGCGGGGCCTGCCAGAAAACATTGTGCCATATTTCAAACCGGCCGGACAGGGCGATGCTCAACAGGAGCAGCGCCATACGCTCATACGGCCATTCCGGATTGTAGACATACCCGGCGTACAGGCTGAAAGCCGCCAGCGCGACTGGCAGGGCAAGTGCCAGTGCATAAAAGATCTTATTATCGAACAGCCTCGGCAGAAAACGCTGCACAAAAAACAGCGCAAACAGCACCGCCATGCCGCCGAACGCCCCGCGGCTGCCGGGCACCTTGTAGGTGAAGATCGCCAGCGCAGCCAGCCCGGCCCAGTCGAATGCCCGCAGCCGGTCGTGACGCAGCCAGCCCCACGCAAAAAAGACGCCGACCAGCCGAGCGCCGAATCCGTTGTAGTGGCCGTAGCCGAAATCCCAGTTGCGGCAGTAGAAGTTATAGGGCATCAGCGGTGTGGCAAAGTGCAGGAGCTGCACAAGCGCCAGCCCCGCCGCAGCGGTGATCAGATAGACGCGCAGCGCCGTTTGCAGGTCCACATCCTTGGCCCCCAGCCCGACCAGCGCCGCCAGAAAAAACCACTGGTCGCCGCCGTACCATGCGGTAAAGGCCGTGTACGCCAGCAGCGCGCAGACCAACACCCGCTGCAGCCGCGTTTCATACTTGGTCAGCAGCACGATCTTGCCCGCCAGCAGCAGCACGGCGCAGCCGGTCAGCCCCAGCCGCGCCAGACGGCTGAACCCCGGCAGTGTAGCTTGAATGTTGGAGCTGAAAACCTCGCTCAGCACCAGCAGCAGCGCCAGCCCCGCGCAGTAGACCCGCGCGGCCAGCGGCTTGTATTTATGGTAAAGCATAGATGAATCCTTTCGGGATTAAACAAAAATCACTATAAGTATATCATATAAACAATAAAAAGAAAACCCTGTAAAAATAGCGGCACACGGTAGGGGCCGCACATGTGCGGCCCGCAACTTTCCCATAAGCGCCTGCCGGTCCTTCACGCGAGGGCCGGGCATACCCGGCCCCTACATAAGTGGTGTTGATAAACACAAAACACATCCTTGCGAGTTTTGCAAAAATAATGCTTGACATTCCCGCTGCAATCCGCTAAAATAAAGCTATTCCAAATGCAGTGAAGGGGAGAAAGCAGCACTCATCCCGTTACAGAGAGCCGCCGGTCGGTGCAAGGCGGTATGGCGGGTGCTGTATACTGGCCCCGGAGCAGCCGCGCTGACAGGTAGGTGCGGACGGAGCCTGACCGTTATCATACAGGCGCGATTCGCCCGCAGGGCTGATCGTACAGAGCGGCCGTTACACGGCAATGAGAGTGGTACCGCGGGTACAGCAAGTTTGAATTTTGCTCCCGTCTCTCAAAGGTCTTTCGCCTTTGGGGGACGGTTTCTTTTTGTCTCCCTCAAAGTGCGAACCGAACGCTTTGAAGGAGGCATTTTTAGTTATGATGGACGCAACAAAGTACAGTGTAGGGTATTATCCGCCGCCGGTCGAGCCCGGCCATGTCTACGAGTGGACGCAGAAGGACCACATCGAGAAAGCCCCGGCGTGGTGCAGCGTGGATCTGCGCGACGGCAACCAGAGCCTGATCGTACCGATGAGCCTTGAGGAAAAGCTTGAGTTTTACGATATGCTCGTCAAAATCGGCTTTAAGGAAATCGAGGTCGGCTTCCCGGCGGCCAGCGAGACAGAGTATGAGTTCCTGCGCACCCTCATTGACGGCAACCGTATCCCGCAGGATGTGACGGTGCAGGTGCTGACCCAGTGCCGCGACCATATCATCCGCAAGACCTTCGAGGCCGTCAAGGGCGCACCCCGTGCCATCATCCACTTCTACAACTCCACCAGCATCGCCCAGCGTGAGCAGGTATTCAAAAAGTCGAAGGAGGAGATCAAGCAGATCGCCGTGGACGGCGCAAAGCTTGTCAAGCAGCTCAGCGAGGAGTACGAGGGTAACTTCCTGTTTGAGTACAGCCCCGAAAGCTTTACCGGCACCGAGCCGGACTACGCGGTTGAGGTCTGCAACGCTGTGCTGGATGTCATGCAGCCCACGCCCGACCGCCCGATGATCATCAACCTGCCCGTCACGGTCGAGATGAGCATGCCCCACATCTACGCCAACCAGATCGAGTGGTGCTCCAAGCACCTGAAATACCGCGACAGTGTCATTTTGTCCACCCATCCGCACAATGACCGCGGCTGCGGTGTGGCGGATGCTGAGCTGGCCGTGCTGGCCGGTGCCCAGCGCATCGAGTGCTGCCTTTTCGGCAACGGTGAGCGCACCGGCAATGTGGACGCCATCACGCTGGCCATGAATATGTACAGCCACGGCGTTGACCCGCACCTTGATTTCAGCAATATGCCTGCCATCTGCGAGGTGTATGAGCGCGTTACCCGGATGCATGTGTATGAGCGCACCCCCTACGCCGGCGCCCTTGTCTTTGCGGCGTTCAGCGGCAGCCATCAGGACGCCATTGCCAAGGGCATGACCTGGCGCAAGGAAAAGCATCTCCATGAATGGACCTGCCCGTATATCCCCATCGACCCGCATGACATTGGCCGTACCTACGATGCCGATGTTATCCGCATCAACTCCCAGAGCGGCAAGGGCGGCATCGGCTTTCTGCTGCAGCAGAACTACGGCTACAACCCGCCGCCCAAAATGCGGGAGGATCTCGGCTACCGCGTCAAGGAAGTCAGCGATCATGAGCATCGTGAGCTGGGCGTGCAGGAGGTTCTCGCCGTCTTTGAAAAGAGCTATCTCAACCACACCGCGCCGTTGAATGTGTCCGAGGCGCACTTCGTCCAGAACGAGAACGGCAGCATCACCGCCAAGGTGACGATCACCAGCGGCGGCAACACGACCCCCTGCACAGCCACCGGCAACGGTCGTCTGGACGCCGTGGCCACGGCCATCGAGCAGCAGACCGGGATGCACTTTACGCTGGTACACTACAGCGAGCATGCGCTGGACGCCGACACGAACGCCCGCGCCTGCTCCTATGTCGGGCTGAAATGGGCCTCCGGCGAGGAGACCTGGGGCTGCGGCACCCACACGGATATTATTGTGGCGGGCATTAAGGCGCTGGTGAGTGCGATCAATAATAGATAGTTGATTTGGCTCCCCCCCAAGGGGAAGCCAAAGAACACAAAACGGAGGTACACGACCATGGGCATGACCATGACCCAAAAAATCTTAGCGGCCCACTGCGGCGAGGCAGCCGTGACGGCGGGCCAGCTCATCAATGCCAAGCTCGACATCGTGCTGGGCAATGACATCACGACCCCGGTCGCCATCAATGAATTTGAAAAAGCCGGGTTTGACTCGGTGTTTGATAAGACCCGCGTCAATATTGTGCTGGATCACTTTGTCCCCAATAAGGACATCAAGAGCGCAACGCAGTCCAAGCAGTGCCGCGAATTTGCCGACAAGTACGACATTCTCAACTTCTACGATGTGGGCCAGATGGGCGTTGAACATGCCCTGCTGCCCGAAAAGGGCATCGTGACCGCCGGTGACTGCATCATCGGTGCCGACAGCCACACCTGCACCTACGGTGCGGTGGGGGCGTTCTCCACCGGTGTCGGCTCCACCGATATGGCCGCCGGCATGGCAAAGGGCATGGCATGGTTTAAGGTCCCCGCCGCGATCAAGGTGGAGCTGAAGGGAACTCTGCGCAAGCCTGTCACCGGCAAGGATGTCATCCTGCACCTCATCGGCGAGATCGGTGTATCCGGCGCGCTGTACAAGAGCCTTGAGTTTACCGGCGAGGGCGTCAGCAGCCTGACGATGGAGGACCGGCTCTGTATCTGCAATATGGCTATCGAGGCCGGTGCCAAGAACGGCATCTTCCCGGTCGATGCAATCACCGAGGCGTATCTCAAAGGCCGCAGCCAGCGCCCGTGGACGAAGTACGAGGCTGACCCCGATGCCGAGTACGAGCAGACCATCACGATTGACCTTGACACGCTCGAGCCTACCGTCAGCTACCCGCACCTGCCCGAAAACACCCACCCGGCCAGAGAGGGCAGGGGCATCAAGATCGACCAGATCGTCATCGGCTCCTGCACGAACGGCCGCATTGAGGATATGCAGGCTGCCTACGAGATTTTGAAGGGCAAGCACATTGCCAAGGGCGTGCGCGGCATCATTATTCCCGCCACGATGGCCGTCTACAAGGAGTGCATTCTGCGTGGCTATACCGAGGCGTTTATTGATGCAGGCTGCATTGTCTCCACGCCTACCTGCGGCCCCTGTCTGGGCGGCTACATGGGCATTTTGGCAGCGGGGGAGCGCTGTGTCTCCACCACCAACCGCAACTTTGTCGGCCGCATGGGGCATGTGGACTCCGAGGTCTATCTTGCCAGCCCCGCCACGGCAGCGGCCAGCGCACTGACCGGCTACATCACCGACCCCAGGGAGGTTTGAGCTATGAACGCAAGAGGTCCTGTTTTTAAATACGACGATAACATTGATACCGATGTCATTATCCCCGCCCGCTATCTGAACACCCAGAGCGCCGCCGAGCTGGCGAGCCACTGCATGGAGGACATCGACAAGAGCTTTGTTGCCCGCGTCAAGGCCGGTGACATCATGGTGGGCGGCGAAAACTTCGGCTGCGGCTCCTCGCGTGAGCATGCCCCCGTTGCCATCAAGGCGTCCGGCATCAGCTGCGTCATCGCCAAAAGCTTTGCCCGCATCTTCTACCGCAATGCCATCAATATTGGCCTGCCGATTCTGGAATGCCCCGCCGCCAGTGAAGCAATTAGCGAAGGCGACACGGTAAGCATCGACTTTGACACCGGCGTCATTACGGACGAAACCACCGGCCAGACCTTTCAGGCCGCGCCGTTCCCGCCGTTTATCCAGAACATCATTGCCAAGGGCGGGCTGATGAACAGCTTGAAGGACTGATGCCCTGTAGGGGCAGGGCATGCCCGGCCCGCGGCTTTACGGCAAAAGTGCTGTGATGGAAAGGCTGAGGGCGGGACATGTCCCGCCCCTACAATAGCAACGAGAGGGAGAACAGAACTATGCAGAAAAACATCACTCTGATCTACGGTGACTGCTCCAGCCCGGAGATCGTGACCCAGGCGGTGCGCGTCCTGGATAAAATCGCGGCCAGACACGGCCATACCTTTACCTATACCCGCGCCTACATGGGCGGCGAGGCCATCGACAAATTCGGTGACCCGCTGCCGGAATCCGAACTGGAAAAATGCAAAAACGCTGACAGTGTCCTGCTGGGTGCCATCGGCGGCCCCAAGTGGGAGGGACTGCCCGGCGAAAAGCGCCCCGAAAAGGGCCTGCTGCGGCTGCGCGCCGGCATGGGCCTGTACGCCAACAACCGCCCGGCTAAAATCTGGCCCCAGCTGGCCGATGCCTCCCCGCTGAAAAAGTCCATCGTCGATCAAGGCATCGACTTCATCGTCGTACGCGAGCTGATCGGCGGCGTCTACTTCGGCGAGCACAAGACCATCGAGCAGAACGGCGAGAAGGTCGCCATCGACTCGATGCCCTATTCCGAACACGAGATCGAGCGCATCGGCCGCATCGGCTTCGAGACGGCCATGAAGCGCCGCAAGAAGCTGACCTGCGTCGACAAGGCGAACGTGCTGGACACCAGCCGCCTGTGGCGCGCCGTCATGCACCGCCTGCAGGCCGAGTACCCAGAGGTCGAGTACAGCGAGATGTTCGTCGACAACTGCGCCATGCAGATTTGCAAGAACCCCGCGCAATTTGACGTTATTGTGACGGAAAATATGTTTGGCGACATTCTTTCCGACGAGGCCAGCGAGATCACCGGCAGCATCGGCATGGTGCCGTCCTCGTCCTTGGGGCAGGGTACCTGCGGCCTGTACGAGCCGATCCACGGCTCTGCGCCCGACATTGCGGGCAAGGACATCGTCAACCCCATCGCCTGCATCCTGTCCGCTGCGATGATGCTGCGCTACAGCTTCGACATGTCCACGGAGGCTGACGAGATCGAGGCCGCCGTGAACGCCGCCCTCGACGCCGGTTACCGCACCGCCGACATGATGGCCGACGGTTGCACCAAAGTCGGCTGCACCGAAATGGGCGACAAGATTCTGGAAAATATCTGAACATGAAAAATGCCCGACGACAAAAGCCGTCGGGCATTTTTTATTTCTCCATCACATCCCGCCAAGGATGTTTCTCGGCCAGCTCGTTCCGGCGGCGGTTGCGCCAGAAAAGCAGCACCGCCAGCGCCGCGCCGAACAGGATGACTGCCGCAAGGTTGGGCAGGCCCACCGCGGGCAGCAGCGGCGTGATCCATTTGTCGACGAACCAAAACACCACGAACCACAAAAACAGCATGGCGGCTGTAATGGCGCCGTACCGCACACCTTTTTCGGTAGAGGCCGCCCACTCGGCGGGGACAATGCGCTGCAGCAGCCACGCACTGGGCATCATAATGGCAATGCAGAGCACAAGCCAGACCGCGTCATAGTGGCAGTCCCACGGCCTGCCCAGCACCGTATAAGTTGCCGTGGAGGCTAACGCAAACGTGCACAGCCACACAAGGCTGTCTGCCATGTAATCCGCAAACTTCGGCTTGGGCATGCTTGCCAGCAGATTCCGCTTAAAAACATCTACGTCCCCGATGACCGACGGCAGATAGTCGTGCCGGGCCTCGGCCTGTGCCGCCATCGCAATCAGGTCCTTGCGGATCAGCTCGATCTCGTACCCGATGCCGCATGTGTTGTCCACCACGCTGATGATTTCCGTGATGGTGTCACGGTCACACTCCGCAAGCGTCGAGAAAATCAGGTCATTTTCCTTTTTCAGTTCGCGGTACTCGTTGCGGATACTTTTCATGGTTCAGCCCTCCTTGTCCTGTAAAATGCGGTTCACAGCAGCGCCGGTCGTCTGCCATGCTGCGACAAATTCGGCGAGGCACTGCGCCCCGTCCGGCGTCAGCTGGTAATATTTGCGGCTGGGGCCGCCCGACCCGGCGCGGTATTCGGCGGCAATCAGCCCCTTGCGCTCCAGCCGCAGCAGCAGGGGATAGAGTGTGCCCTCGGTCAGGTCGGCAAAGCCGCTCTCCCGCAGGGTGACGGCAATGGCATAGCCATAGGTCGCCTCGCGCGAGATGATCTTTAAAATGCACCCCTCCAGCGTTCCCTTGCGCAGCTGCGCGCGATCAAACATCGTCTACCCTCCTGACTACCTTGTATTACCATGTTCCTTGACTATATTGTAATGCAAAGTAGCGCTGCTGTCAAGCAGAAAATAAAAAACCTCCCTTTTAAAAAGGGAGGTGCAAAACCAGATCGAGGCTTGCTGTTCGCTGTTACGATTTGCCGCGCTTATACCAGCAGTTTGCGGCAAAATCAAAGAGGGTCTGCACGGGCTGCCAGTTCAGCACGGCCAATGCTGCTGTGGCCAGCAGCGTGTACCACAGCACGGCCAATGCCACGGGCGCACCGCGCAGCGGCTCAAAAAGCTGCAGCTGCACAAGCAATGCAAGGATCGGCAGGTGCAGCAGGTAGATGGCAAGGGTGCGCCGCCCCAGACCGGTCAGCCGGCGCCCGCTGCTGAAGGCTGCCACAAGCGCCGCCGTGGTAGCAATGCCGACCAGATAAAAGACGATGCGGTATTCCGGCCGGTCGCCGCCCGCATAGCTTACATCGTGGAACAGCTCGGCACTGTTGTCCAAGATCGTCTCCGAGCAAAAGACCCGGATAAAATAGAGACCGTAGCCGACCGCCAGACCCGCTGCAGGCAGCAGCCGTGCGGCACGGTTTTGTGCGGCAAAGGTGGCCAGCGTATCCAGCTGGGGGCGGAACAGCACGCCAAAGGCATAAAACGGGAAGAAGGCGAACACCCGCACAAGCATGAACGGCCAGTCTATCAGCCCGCCGGCCAGCCCCACGGCCACCGCCAGCGCCATGCCCAGACAGGAGCCGGCCAGCCCCAGCCGGTCGCGCAGCAGGCAGAGCAGCGGCAGCGTCAGGTGCCAGAAGATCAGCGCATACAGATACCACATGTGCCGCCATGGCAGCAGCAGGGCGGCCAGCACACCGCCACTCTCGGCAAAATCCTCCCGCAGAACGACTGCGCGAAAGACAAGCATCAGGCTCTGCCCAAGGAAATAGAGCCAAAGCTGCTGGGTGATCAGCTTGCGCGGATTGAACCGCGCCACCAGACCGCTGCAGGCGCAGAACAGCGCCATGTGGAAGGCATAGATGCAGAAAAAGGTCGCACTGACGAACGGATAGTTCATCCGGTACTGCTCCATAAAGTGGCCGAACACCACCAGCAGGATGCCAAGACCCTTCAGCTCGTCAATGTAATCGCGGCGGGGGGCCATCAACGGTCCTCCCACGGGGAGCGGACAACCTCGCCGGAATCGACCTTGGCGTACTCAGCAACCACGGCCCCCGCCTTGACGATGCCGCCGGGTGCCACATGCACACCGCGGCCGAGCGCGGCATCGTGATCAACGATGGCCCCGGCGTTGACGATGCAGCCGACGCCCAGATGGACACCGGCCCCCACATAGGCGCGCGGCATGATGATGCAGCCCGGCTCCAGCACAGCGCTGGGGCTGACCGAGGCGGCATCGCTGATGAACACCGGTGTGGCATATCCCGCAGCCGTCAGCTTTTGCAGCAGCTCAACGCGCAGCTTGTTATCGCCCAGCGCCACAAAGGCAGGGCGGCCCGGGTGCAGGATGGCCGGGTCCGGGTAATCGCGCAGACCGCCCACGGCATCGGGGGCATTGTCGTCCAGAAAATCCGCGCTGCCCCAGCCCTCGTCAAGGAGCCAGTCGTTCAGCTGGGTGCCAAAGCCGCCGCGCCCCAAAATCAGCGGGCGCTTTGCGTTAAAGGAAATCTCAAGGAAAGCCATCGTTATCCCTCCTGTTGGTTCGTGTCGGGGTCAACCGGTTCAGCGTTGGGGTCATCAAGGCTGGTGCGCGGGTGGACATCCAGCGGATTGGCCAGCGTGCCGTTCTCAAGATCCGCCAAGGCCTGCGGTATGCCGGGGAAGAACCGCTCAATGCCGGTGCCGCCGCAGTGCAGGCCGTCAAAAAAGTCAGTCTCCTGCAGACCCTCGATGCAGGCAGGGTCATAGCTGCCGTACAGCGGTACATTGTTGTCGGCGCAATACTGCCGCAGCCAGTTTTCCACAAGGAAAAAGCCCTTGTGCTGCTCCGGCTCGGTCAGCAGATACCCGTACAGATACGGATGCCACGGCGACAGCACCAAAATGACGGTGGTGCCCTGAGACTGCGCGTACTTGATAAAGGAGTCAAACGCCCGGATCTGGGTGTCACTCAACTCGTCAAAGCCCTCCATATGTACGCTGTTGAAGCTCATGCAGGCCTCGGCTGCCAGCGTGCGGATCTGATCCTCGGTCTGGCTGCGGAAGGCAATATCATACAGCACGCTGCCGTCCGACCGTTTGATGGTGGTGGGCTGGTCGTAGGGGTCGCCCTGCACGGGGTTGAACTCGATGGTATTGCCCTCGTCATCGGTGACGGTGGCCTGACCGCGGTTCTTGACATAGTAGTCCACATTGCCCTGAAAGTAGGCCGGGTCAGCCAGCGCCTTCCACAGCTCGACCTTGTCGGGCTCCTCATAATCGGTGGGAACATTCAGGACCTTGGTCAAAAATTCGTTGTACAGGTCGGCATCGGCGCGGGCGTCAAACGCGGCCTCGCTGCCGTAGAACACCCATGGGTCAAGGCTCCACAAAAGCACGCGGGGGGCCTTGCCGTAGGTGACCATCTTGTAGTAGCTGGTCATGTTGTCGCGCACATCAGCGCCGGTGACGCCCATGTTGAAGAAGCTCTCAACACCGGTGTTTTCGCGGTTGAACTGCAGCACGCGGCTGGAGCCGATACCGATGGCCTCAGGCGTTTCGGGTACATCCTGTGCAAATAATTGTACCACCTGACGCTCGTCCATCTGCTCAAAATTTGTCACATCATAGCCCTGCAGCATCAGATCCACGATACGGCGGGGCGCCAGCGCACCCTGAAACAGGCCGCTGCGGTCCACATTGTAGCTGAAGGCTACCATAAAGACGAGAATCGGCACCAGCAGCAAAAACTTGAAGGCGGTTTTTACGCCGAAGTAGATGCGCCGCGCCAGCCCGCGCAGAAGCAGCACAAACGGATTAACCCGCTTTTTCCGGCGGCGTTTTTTTACGGGGGTATTTGTGGGTGCGCCGCGTTGGATCTTGACCGGCGGTGCGGGGATCGGGGTAGGGGATTTAGCCATGGATTACACCGCCCTTTCTCAGTATTGCTGGTAGATGAACGCCGACTGACCGAATGCGGCAAAGAAAAGAATCGCTGCGGCAGCGCCGTAGTAGAGCGTCCAGCGCAGCGGCCAGACCTGCTGGCGTATCCAGCGGGCCACGCTGCGGCCGCCGTGCTCCGCCGCAAAGACGACAAAGCAGCCGAACAGCAGCACGACCGGCAGGCGGCCGTCAATGCCGCTGCTGTAGATCAGCCCCGACACCTGCGCCCACGATCCGGCTAAACCGTCCCAGCCCTGCAGCAGCGAGCCGTAAACCGCAAACGGGTCGGTGTTGTAGATGGCCGAGGCAAAAAAGACCAGCGTCAGGCAGAACAGCGCATTGGTCACAAGGCACTGCCACAGCGCCTTGAACCAGCCCATACGGTAGAGCGGGTTGAAGCGATTTAGCTTTTTGCGCGCCTTGGCCGTCATCACGCCGAAGGCGGCGCACAGGCCGGTGGCAAGGCCCCATGCCAGATACCGCCAGTCCGCGCCGTGCCACAGGCCGGAGCAGACAAAGACGATGACGATGTTTAAGTAATGCCGCCACGGGGCGCACCGGCTGCCGCCCAAGCTGAAGTAGACATAATCCCGGAACCAGCTGGTCATTGAGATATGCCACCGCCGCCAGAAATCGTTGAAGGTGCGCGCCTCAAACGGGGACTCGAAGTTCTCGATCAGGTCATAGCCTAAAATGCGGGCTGCACCCAGCGCAATGTCGCAGCAGCCGGAGAAATCCATGTACAGCTGTACGGCGAACAGCACGGTGGCCGCCGTCAGGTTTGGCCCACCCACGGCGGAAATATCACCGTAGACGGCTGCAACATACTGCCGCAGATTGTCGGCAAGGACCATCTTTTTGGTGTAGCCCCACAGCATGCGGAAAGCACCGCCCGCGCAGCGCTGGTAGCTGAAGCGGCGGCTTTTGCGGATCTGCGGGCGCAGCTGGGGGTAACGCTCGATCGGGCCGTTGATCAGCGTGGGAAAGAAGCTGACAAACAGCGCATAGTGCAGCGGGTTCGTCTCGACCCGGCAGCGGCGCTTGTAGACATCAATGGTGTAGCTCATGGCCGCAAAGGTAAAGTAACTCAGTCCCAGCGGTGCCAGCAGATTTTCCCGGCGGGAGAGCAGGCTGCCGCCCAGCGAGTCTGCCAGAAGGTTCCAGTACTTGTAGTAGACCAGAATCCCGATGCCGAACCCGACCGAGGCCAGCAGTGCAAGAATACGCACCGGCTTGCACCGAACCTTGCCGATGATGAGCCCGCAGAGCCATGTGATGAGCGTTGCCGCCGCCATGACCCAGACCAGCGGGCGGTTTACGGGATCATAGCAGAAAAAGCCGTAGCTTGCAAGCAGCAGAAAGTACGGCCGCAGCACGCGGGGCAGGGCATAATTGATGAGCGCCACCGCCGCAAAAAAGGCAAGAAACAACAGCGAGGTGATCGCCATCGTCTGATCCTCACACAAAAAAGCGAGGATCTGCTCCCAGGTTATTGTCATGATTCCTCTCTCCGTTCGGGCGCAGGGTCACTGCTTTTCTTCCAAATCGCGGACACGCTTTTCCAGTATGGCGTTGGCCTGCGTCAATCGCTTGCATTTGTCCGCCAGCTGGCTGATGGCGATGCTCAGGGACAGCAGCACCACCAGCACGAAGCAGAACATCAGCAGAAAGACGAGGTTGACCGGCATCTCAATGTCAAGCAGGTCGCGCAGCACATACACCACATAGGGGAAGGCGGCGGCAATGACAAGCCCGACAGCCAGCGCCAGCCAGAGCAGGCTGTATTTTACGCTCATAAGGCCGCGCTTTAAAAGGGCAAAGATGATGAGCAGCAGCACAATAGCGCCCAAAATCATAAACAGCTGCAGGTGTGCAGTCATGCGCGGCCTCCTTTTACTTTACGGATGGATAAGCGGTCGATGATGAGCGCCAGCGAGACTTTGATCATGTAGTAAGCGCTCTTGAAGCTGTGGATGCTGGACACACCGCCCTGCCGCTCCCGCATGATGACGGGGGCCTCTCCCACGCGGAAACCGGCCAGACTTGCCGCCAGAATGGCCTCCGGCTCGGGGTAATCGGTGGCGTAGTGCTGCGCAAAATAAGCGGTCATGGCCAAATTGGTGGCGCGGAAGCCACTGGTGACATCCAGCACACGCTTGCCGCAGAGCAGGCGGATCATACCGCTCAGCCAGCGGATGCCGACCCGGCGCATAAAGCTTGTCTGGAAGCCTTCTTTTTTAATAAAGCGGCTGCCGATGCACATGTCATAGACGCCGTCCAGCACCGGCTGCACGACCTCCATCAGGTAGGCGGGGTCGTGCTGACCGTCGCCGTCCATCTGTACGGCGACATCATAGCCGTGGCGCACGGCGTACAGGTAGCCGCACTGCACGCCGCCGCCGATGCCCAAATTGACGGGCAGATCGAGAAACGGATAATGACGGCTTTTCAGCAGCGCAGCGCTGCTGTCGGTCGAGCAGTCGTTCACGACAAGAAAGTCCACCTCCGGGCAGGTAGCGCGCAGGTTTTCCACCGTATTGACGATGTTATCCTCCTCATTATAGCAGGGGATGATCACCAGAATTTTTTTATCCAAAATGGGTATACCTCTCAATTTTGGGTGTGTTGCGTTTTATGGGGGATAGAGGCGGTAACGGCAAGGCTGCGGGCCGCACATGTGCGGCCCCTACAACTCTGCCTGACGGCTTGTAGGGGGCGGCGTCCTCGA
>OHFD01000270.1_pt1 | contig 19472 bp, 15 predicted proteins | sample 1567451 | NCBI WGS metagenome assembly OHFD01 (sample SAMEA3879588, study PRJEB24766) | human gut metagenome | biome: human-associated habitat; feature: feces | place: USA | collected 1985/1987 | reverse complement strand
CGCCCTCCGCAAAGGAATAGCACCCCTCGTACACCGCCAGCGCCATGTCCCACAGTGGGATACTGGCCACTGCGCCGGTGCCCTCGCCCAGATGCAGCCCGGCGGTGAGCAGGGGCGTTTTGCCTAATGATTCCAGTACCAGCCGGGCGGCGGGTTCGGTGGAGCAGTGGCTGGCAAACACAGCCTTGGATGCTGCCGGGCACAGCCGCACAGCGCACAAAGCCGCCACTCCGCTGATAAAACCATCCATCAGCACGGGCACACCCGCCAGCGCCCCGCCCAAGAACATCCCGCACAGCCCGGCGATATCAAAGCCGCCCAGCTTGCCCAGTACGTCCAATACGTCATCGGGGTTGGGGACATTGCAGGCAATGCCCCGCCGGATGGTGTCCACCTTGCGGGCAAGCCCTGCATCGGAAAGCCCTGCACCGCGCCCGGTCATGGTCTGCACCGGCTGTGCCAGCAGCACGGCGGCTACGGCGCTGGAGGTGGTGGTGTTGCCAATGCCCATCTCGCCGGTAGCCACCAGCCCGTAGCCCTCGGCGGCAAGCTGCCGGGTCAGGGCGATGCCCCGGCCAATGGCCTCCACTGCCTCGGCGCGGGTCATGGCAGGGCCTTTGGTAAAGTCCGCAGTCCCGGCGGCAATGCGGCAGTCCCGCACGCCGGGTACGGGCGCACCGGCAATGCCCAGATCCACCGGCAGCACATCGCAGTGCGCCGCCTGCGCCATCCGGCAAACGCTGGTGCGCCGTGCGGCAAGGTTCTCGGCTACGGCGCGGGTCACGCTCTGGTCGGTCTGGCTTATGCCCTGCGCCACCACGCCGTTGTCCGCACAGAGCACCGCCACCGCCCGGCGGGAAAAATCAAACTGCGCCGTGCCGGTCAGCGCAGCGGCATCCTCCAGCATCGTCTCCAGTGCGCCCAGCCCGCCCAAGGGTTTAGCAAGGCTGGCCCAGTGGGTATGGGCGGCGGCGCGGGCGGTTTCGTCTGGCGGGGTGATGGCAGCAAGCAGCTGCATCAGTTCAGCTTCGGTCATTTTCGTCATCCTTTGTGTTTCAAAAAGTGCTGCGCCGCCTGCACAAAGCGGCGGGGCAGGGCAGTGCCTGCCCAGTAAAGATGCGGAAAACCGGCATACAAATGCGCGTTTGCAAAGCCGCATTCCCACTGTCTTTTTTCGGTTTTGCGCACAGAAAAGTCTGCGCCATTTTCGGAGGAATCCCAGTGGTGGAATTCGTGGATGGGCAGCGCTTCTCTGGCGCGGAAAAGCATACTGTCGGCCTTTGCCGTCATGGCGGCATAGCCAAAGCGCACCAGCCGCCTGGCGTTGTGTCCGCTGCCCGGCAGCACGCCCACCATGGGGTAAGTTTTGCCGTCCGTACCCTCCAGCGTCTGTCCTAAGTACAGAAAGCCGCCGCACTCGGCAGCGGTGGGCAGCCCTTTTTGAACAGCCTCCCGGATAGCAGCACGCAGGGCGCAGTTCTCGCTCAGCTGCCGGGCATACAGCTCCGGGTAACCCCCGGGCAGGTACAGCCCGCCGATATTTTCCGGCAGGGCGGCATCCCGCAGCGGGCTGAAAAATGCAAGCTCTGCACCCGCATCCCGCAAGGCGTCCAACGTTTCGGCGTAGGCAAAGCAGAAGGCTTCATCCCGCGCTACGGCAATGCGAACGGAGGGCGTGCACGGCGCGGCAAGCGGCGGCGCAGCCGGGGCAGGGCGGTCGGTCAACACTGCCAGCTGTGCCCAGTCCAGCACAAGGGCCTCGGCAAGTTGACCCAGCTTTTGCTGTAAGTCCGATATCTCTCCGGCGGTTTTCAGCCCGAGGTGGCGGCTCTCAATGGCGCACCCCGGTAGGTGGGGCAGATACCCCACCACCGGCAGACCGGTCTCGGCTTCCAACATCGGGCGCAGCGTTTTGTACAAAGTTTCGGAGCAATCATTGAGCAGAATACCTACGATATGGCTGGGCGTGCGGAACTGCAAAAGCCCCTGCAGCTCGGCAGCAAGGGTGATGCTTGCCCCTTTTGGCTGCACTACCAGCAGCACCGGCAGCGCCAGCGTATCGGCCAGCTCCCAAGCGCTTGCACGGGTTGTCAGTCCCTGCCCGTCGTAAAAGCCCATGGCACCCTCGCATACGGCAGCGCCGTGTCCGGCGGCATAGCGGGCGTAAAGCGTGCGCACCGTATCCGGGGCGGAGAGGTAGAGGTCTAAATTATGGCTTTCCACTCCGAGTGCGCTGCGGTGGAACATAGGGTCGATATAATCCGGCCCGCATTTGAAGGCGCAAGGGGCAGCCCCGCGCCGCTGCAAGGCGGTCAGCACGGCACAGGTAACGGTGGTCTTGCCGCTGCCGGAGCGCGGCGCGGCGATGAGAAACTGCATCATGTCCGTGCCCCCGTAATGAGAAACACAGGGTTGTTAGCCATCAGCAAATGCAGACTGCCCGCCGTTTTTGTGCGGCTGACGGCGATCTGTGTTACCTCCGCAGAAAGGCCGTGGGCGGTCAGGGCAGCTACGGCAGCACTGAGCGTTTCCAGCGCAATGGCGGTAATGCACAGCCGGGCGACTGGATTTTTGTGCAGTACGGCGTCTATAACAGCGTCCATATTGCCCTTTGTGCCGCCGATGAATACAGCATCCGGGGCGGGCAACGCGTCCAAAGCATCGGGTGCTTTGCCCTCGATCAGGGTCAGATTGTAAGCAGCAAATTTCTCCCGGTTTTGCTGGATCAGTGCACAGGCTTCCGGGTCACACTCTACGGCATATACCTGCCCGGCAGGGGCGGCAAGCGCCAGCTCCACGCTCACGCTGCCGGTGCCCGCGCCCACGTCCCATAGGGTGTCCGTGGGGGTGACCGCCAGCTTTGCCAGTGCGGCGGCGCGCACCTCCTGCTTGGTCATAGGCACAGCGCCCCGGATAAAAGCATCGTCCGGCAGGCCGGGAGTGCGGCGGGGCGGCAAAGTCTCCCGCTCGATGAGCAATACGCTCAGCGGTGCAAAGGTTTGCTCTGCCAGTTCCCGGGCAAGGCCAAAGCGGATGGCTTCTGCCGGGGTGCCAAGGTTTTCGCCCACAAGGGCGTGAGCAGCGCCCAGCCCGGCGGCGGTCAGTTTGGCACAAAGGGTGGCAGGGGTGTCCCCGCCGCCGGTGAGGAAAAACACCTGTGGATGCGCTAAAATCTCGGCTACCGGGTCGCAGGCGCGGCCATGGGCCGACACCAGTTTCCAGTCCTGCCAGGGGCGTCCTACAGCAGCAGCTAAAAGCTGAACGCTGGAAAGCCCGGGCAGCACACGGACGGAGTATCCCATGACCCGCAGCAGGGGCAGCAGCTTTGCCGCACCGGAGTAAAACCCGGTGTCGCCGCTGTACAAAACAGCGGTGTCCGTATCCGGCTGTGCGGCAAGACACGCAAGGATTTCCTCCGGCTTATACACGGCTTTGCAGTTGTCAGTGCACCCCGCCGGTAAATGCTCCAACAGGCGCTTGGCCCCAAGGATGAGCCCTGCGCTTTGCAGTGCAGCCAACCCTTGCGCGGTCAGGCTTTCCGGGCAGCCGGAACCCATTCCAATCAGAGAGATCATACCAGAACCTCCTTGCAGCGTGCCAGAATTTGTGCAGCAGTTTGTCCGTTTTCAGCCGGGCGACGCACCACGATCAGCTGTGCACCGGCATCCTGTGCGGCCTGTGCTTTTTCGGCAAAGCCGCCCACAGCACCGCCGTCCTTGGTGACCAGATACCGGATGGAGAATTGTTCCATCAAGGCGCAGTTCAGCGCATAGCTGAATGGCCCCTGCATGGCAATGATGTTTTTATGCGGGATACCGGCGGCCTCGCAGGCGGCAATGCCCTCCCGTGTGGGCAGCACCCGGGGGAACAGCCGCTCTGGGCCGAGCGCCGCAAAAGCGGCAAGCTCTTTCGCGCCTGTGGCCAGCAGCACATTGCCGCTGCACCCGGCCAGAAATGCAGCGGCGTGGGCGGCGGTGGCAAATACCATGCTCCCGGCAGGCAAGGGGCTTTCTTCCCGCAGCAGCCGGTGATACTCCACCCCGGCCACGGCACACGCAGCCCGGATGTTTTTTGTGGCGTCCACCGCATAGGGGTGGGTGGCGTCCACGCAGAGGGCAGCACCCTGTAAAAGAGCGGTCATTTCCTCGGTAGTCAGCCGCCCGCAGTGCACGGAGATGCCGTCTGCTTTGCCCTGTTCCTCTGCACCCAGCGGGGTGGCAACACTGACCAGAACCTCCGCTCCCAGCGCCGCCAGCTGCCGGGAGAACACCCGCCCCTCGGTAGTGCCGCTGAAAACCACTGCCTTCATCTGCGGTACCCCCGCGGGGTGACCATTTTACCGCCAAGCTGCTTTGTGGCAGCGTTGCCGATGTACACGGTGGTAAACATATCCACCGTGGTGCTTTCCAGCTGGGCAAGGGTCAGGATGCGGGCAGTCTGACCCTCCCGGCCGATATTGCGCACAATGCCGCAGACGGTATCGGCGCTTTTGCCACTTTCCAGCAGGATGCACACCGCCCTTGCCAGATAGTCCGGCCTGCCCTTGGAGGAGGGATTGTACAGCGCAACGCAGAAATCTCCCATAGCGGCGCAAGCCAGCCGCTTCTCGATGACCTCCCACGGGGTCAGCCGGTCGGAAAGGGAAATGACGCAAAAATCGTGCGCCAGCGGTGCGCCCAGCACTGCCCCGCCGCTGAGGGCAGCGGTCAGTCCGGGCACGATTTCCACGGCAACGTCCGGATAATCCGGGGCAAGTTCCAGCAGGGGGCTTGCCATGCCATACACCCCGGCATCGCCGGAGCAGACCAGCGCCACCCGCTTGCCGGTGCGTGCTTTTTCCAGCGCCCAGCGGCAGCGGTCAAGTTCCTGCGTCATGCCGGTGGCATAGTATTCCTCGCAGGGGAATTCATCGCGGATGAGGTCAAGATAGACCTTATACCCGCAGATGGCGTCAACACTTTCCAGAGTATTCGCGGCCTGCTGGGTCATATAAAAAGGTTTGCCGGGGCCAAGTCCCACGACATAAACCACCTTCTCGGGACGGTCAATGTCAATTTCCATCACGTCAATCATTCTGCCACCTCCAGTCCGGGGCAAAGGGCCTGCACGCCAGCGCAAAGGTCACGCCGCTGCAGGCAAATTTTGGGTAAAACAGGCTGCCGCCTGCGTCCAGCACTGCCGCCCGCTCACAAACATTATCCACTCCGGTCACACTTTGTACAAAAGGGGAGGGGGTGAACTGTCCGGGCACGTTGCACAGCTGTGCGGCAGAGTAAAACCGCACCGGCCAGCCACGCGCCTGACAGAAGGCCAGCAAGCCCGGTTCATTCTGCTTCAGGTCGATGCTTGCGGCGGCGGTAACTGCCTGCGCAGCAAGGCTGTGTCGGGTGCAGAAGGCGGCAAAGGCAACTTCCAGCGTTTCAGCGCTTGTGCCCCGCTTGCAGCCGATGCCCAGCACCCCGATGCGCGGCACAAGATGCAGTGCCTGTCCGGTGGGGCAAAGGGTGAGTGCAAAGTCGGCTTTTTCCGGGGTATCAGCGGGCAATAATCCTGCGGGCACGGTGCCTGTTACCGGGAAATCAGTCCGGTAATATACCGGTTGCCCGGCCAGTAATTTGCCGCTGACCAGCTTGATGCGCTCCGGCTCCAGCACCATGCAGTTCTGGTGTTTTGCCCACTCGTCCACCGCAAAAATGCCGTGGGCATCGGTGGCGGTGGTGATCACCGGCACGGCTCCGCATACAGCGGCAATGGCCCGCGCCAGATCATTCGCACCGCCCAGATGTCCGGACAGAATGGGTACGGCAAACCGCCCGCATTCGTCCACCACTACCACAGCCGGGTCGGTAGTCTTGCTCTTGCAGTGGGGCGCGATGGCCCGCACCGCAATGCCCGCTGCGCCTACAAATATCAGCGCATCCGACTGCACAAACTGCGCGCTTGTCCATTCTGCAAGAGAAACACCATCCTGCCCGCACCGGGCAACGCTGCCTGGCAAGGCGGCGGAAAGACGCTTTGCAAGCGCAAGGCCAGTTTCCGTAAAGGCAAGGTAAGCGCGGGTCATACCGGTTCTCCTTTGCGGAATTCGGTGGTAAAGGCGGGGTCGTACAGCTTGCTGCGCTCGTACTGCGTGCCGAGAAAATCTCCCACTACGATAAGTGCCGTCTTGGTAATGCCCGCTGCACGGGTGCTCTCAGCCAAAGAACCAACTGTGCACCGCACGATTTTTTCTTCCGGCCAGCTGGCCTTGTACACCACGGCGGCGGGGGTGTCCGGTGTATACGCGCCCTGCAAAAGCGCCGTCTGCACCTTGTCAATCAGCCCGATGGACAGGAAGATCACCATGGTCGCGCCGTGGGCGGCAAGGCTTGCCAGCCTTTCCCGCTCCGGTACGGGGGTGCGCCCCTCCATGCGGGTGATGATGACCGTCTGGCTGACCATGGGCAGGGTATACTCGGCGTTCAGCGCAGCGGCAGCGCCGCAAAAGCTGGAAACACCGGGGGTATCATCGTAACAAATGCCGTCTGCGTCCAGTGCATCCATCTGCTCCCGGATGGCACCGTACAGGCAGGGGTCGCCGGTGTGTAACCGCACGGTGGTCTTACCTGCGGCTTCCATCCGGCGCATCACGTCCAGTACCTGCTCCAGCGTCATTTCGGCGCTGTTATAGATGGCACAGCCCGGCTTTGCCAGCCCCAGCAGTGCCGGGTTGACCAGACTGCCTGCGTAAATAATGCAGTCTGCGGCCTGTAAAAATGCTGCACCGCGCTGGGTGATCAGATCCGGTGCGCCGGGCCCGGCGCCCACAAAATGTACCATGTGCATTACTCCTTCCATTCGTCTAACAGGCGGGCGGCAGTCTCGGTCTGTCCCAGCGGGCCGTGCTGGTTTGAAAACAGCACCGCGCCCACCCGGAACGCCCCGCCCGCGCGGCGGTCAAGATGTAGCTGGATGGCGGCAAGCAGGCTTTGCAGCACCGGCTCCCGCAGCCCGGCAGTGTTCAGAATCTCCAGACAGGCATCCGTGGTGGCTGCATTGTACAGCGCAGTGCACACCTTCCGGTCAGCACCGCACAGGGCAGCATGGGTGCAGAACAGCTCCGTGCGGCAGTCTGCCGTGTGGGAGTGGGTGTTCATAATGCCGCCCGCCAGCTTGCACAGCTTGCCGATATGCCCCACCAGCAGTACCTGTTCAAAGTGCGCCGCCGCTGCCATATCCAGCGTATCTCCGATAAAGTTGGACGTCTTGACCACCGGGATATCAGCAAACTGCGGATACGTTTCGTGCAGATAGTCCAGCCCGTAATTGCCCGGGGCAAGGATGAGCCGCCGGTGGTCGTTTGCCCGCAGCGCCGCCTGATTCATCTCCAGTTGGATGGTATCCAGAATGGCCTGCTGGCTCATGGGTTCTACAATGCCGCTGGTGCCCAGCACCGACAGCCCGCCCTCCACCCCGATATGGGGGTTAAAGGTGCGCCGGGCTACCTCCTCGCCGCCGGGGATGGAGATGGTCACGGCAAAGCCGCCGGGATAACAGGCGGCTTCCGCCTCCCGGCGCAGCGCCTCAGTGATCATCTGCCGGGGCACATGGTTGATGGCGGCCTGCCCGACCGGCTGGTCCAGCCCGGGCTTTGTCACCTTGCCCACTCCCGCGCCGCCGGTAATGCGTACCTCGGGCGTGCCGGGCAGCAGCGTCACCGTGGCGGTCACCGGCAGACCGGTGGTCACGTCCACATCGTCGCCGCCGTCCTTTTCAATGGCGCATTCCGCGCCCTCGGCAACGGTGCGGCAGAACAGGGGGGCAACCTCCACCACAATGCCCTTCGGCGTGCGCAGGGCGACGGTTTCCGATGCTGTGCCGGTCAGCAGCAGACGGGCGGCCCCGGCAGCGGCCAGCGCCGCACAGGTGCCGGTGGTGTAGCCGCAGCGCAGCAGCTTTTGCCCGCTGCGCACATAGTGCTCAAATTGGGGCTTTTCCGGCTTTGGTGGGCCAAAAACAGCGCTGTACTGTGCTTCCGTCAGGCCGTAGAGCGCCTTGATATTTTCCCGGGCAAAGGCCTGTGCCGGGGACATGGGGGCAGAGACGCCGTGCGGCGAAACACATACCACCGCGTCCGCGATCTTCTGCGCCATGTCCAGCTCGTGCAGGGTCACGATGACCGCAAGCTGCTGCTCATGCGCCAGCTTTTGCAAAATGGTCAGTAGTTCGATCTTGCCTTTGATATCCAGAAAAGAGGTGGGCTCGTCCAGCAGAAGCACCTGCGGCTGCTGACAGACTGCCCGCGCCAGCAGAATGCGCTGCCGCTGCCCATCGCTGACGCAGTTAAAGTCCCGGTTGGCCAGATGCGCCGCGCCCACCAGCTCCAGCGCGCTCTGTACCTGTTTTTTGTCCTCGGCAGAAAGGATACCCAGCCGCCCGGTGTAGGGGATGCGTCCTGCCGCCGCAAACTCAAAGCAGGTGGTCAGCTCGGTGCGGCGGGTGTGGGGCAGCATCAGCGCCAGCTTTTGCGCCCGGGCGTTGCCGGGGATGCGGGCCAGCTCCTGCCCGTCCAGCAGTACCGCGCCGCCCAAAGGGGCCAGCTGCCCCGCCAATGTTTTGAGCAGGGTGGATTTGCCCGCGCCGTTCGGGCCGATAAGCGCCAGCACCTGCCCCTTGGCAGCACCCAGCGCGATATCCCGGGCAAGGGCAGCTTTGCCGTAGCCGATGGCAAGGGCGTTGGTTTCAACAGAGTACTTCATCGCACATCCTCCCGGTTGCGGCGCAGCAGCAGCCCAATGACCACCGGCGCGCCGAATACGGCGGTGACCGCGCTGATGGAAAGTTCCATGGGCGCAAACAAGCTGCGGGCGATCAGATCACACAGCAGGCAGAACGCCGCCCCGCCCAAGCAGCACCCGGGCAGCACATACAGCGGGCGGGCACTGCCCAGCAGCTGCTTGACAAGGTGCGGCACCGCGATGCCCACAAAGGAGATAGGCCCGGCAAAGGCGGTAACGCAGGCGGCCAGCAGGCTGGAAAGCAGCACCAGCAGCCGGGAAAACCGCCGCACATCCACGCCCACGCTGCGGGCGTAGGCTTCGCCCATCTGGTAAGCTGCCATGGGCTTTGCAAGGCAGAAGGCCGCCGCCAGCGCGGGCAGCACCACCAGCGCTGCCGTGCGCACGTTGCCCCACGTCATGCCGGAAAAGCTGCCCTGCGACCAGTTGTGCAGGTTGACGATACTGCTGTCCTGTGCAAAGGCCACCACAAACTCGGTGATGGCAGAGCAGATGTAACCGATCATCACGCCGCAGATTACAAGGATGCTCATGCGCTGCACCCGGCGGGCAGCGGCCAGCACAAAGGCCATGGCCGCCATAGCGCCCGCAAAGGCCGCAAGGATGAGTACGGCAGAGCTTGTCAGTAGGCCGTAGTTCAAAAACAGCACCATCACCAGCGCCACCGCCAGCTTAGCCCCGCTGGAAATGCCCATCACAAAGGGGCCGGCAATGGGGTTTGCAAAAAAGGTCTGCAACAGATAGCCTGCTGCCGAGAGCGCAGCGCCCAGCAACACGGCCATCACCGCGCGGGGCAGGCGCAGCTGTGTGATAATGCCTACGCTCAGCGCGTCCTGTCCGCGTCCGGTCAGGGCTGCAAGCACGGCCTGCGGGGTAAGCGCAACGCTGCCCCAGAACAGGCTCACGGCAAACAGCATCGCCAGCAGCAGGGCAAGGCAGCAATAGGAAAAAACAAGGCGTTTGCGGCTGGTCATAAGCGGCTCCTCAGGTAATTTTGGTCAAAAAATGCAGGGTGTCGGGGTCGGCAGTCTCCCCGGTAAAAACAGCGTGGAGGTCCAGCATAAAATCTGCCAGTGCCATGCTCTGCTGGAAAAAGCTGGGCGTCGTGCACCAGATGTTCCCGCTTTGCACCGCCTTGCATTCTGCCAGCAACGCGCAGCGGGCAAGCAGTTCTTCTTTTGTGGAGATGCTGCCCTCGATGGTGCCGTTATAAATAAGCACATCGGCATCCTTGACCCCAGCGTAAAGATCCTCCAGTGGGATATTCATGGTGGAAAGACTGTTGCCGCTGTCGGCAAGGTCTGCAAAAACATATTCGCCCCCGGCCATGCCGATCATCTGCGCCACATAGTCTCCGCTTTTGCGCACAGTGGCAAGGCCGCTGGAAGTAATGGAGAAAAACGCGCAGCGTTTGCCGGTGGAGGGCTGCTCCAGCAGCGGTGCAATGCGCTGCGCCTGCTGCGCAAAAACCTCCTCGGCAAGGGGTTCTTTCCCCAGCAAGATACCGTACAGTTTGATCCATTCCATCCGTGCCAGCGGGCTGCTCTCGTAGCTGGAGCGCTCCACCAGCACCGGAATGCCGAACCGTTCCAGCTGCTCCTTTACCTCCGGGGTGTGGTAGATCATGGTATTTTCCACCGCAAGGCCGCATTCTGCGGTCAGGATGCGCTCGTAGTCCGGGGCGCTGTACTTGCCCGCATAGGCAATGCGCCCGGCCTGCATGGCCTGCTTTGCCTCGTCCAGATACCAGCCTTCGGCGCGTGTGCCGGAAAGGGCAATGTTGTCCAGCGCGTCCAGATGAAGGAACAAGTCCATAGCAGAGGTGGACACCAGATAGATGTTCTGCACCGGCTGCTGCAGCACGGTCACCCCGGCAGGCACGGTGCGCAGAGTGGCAGCGCCCTCCGGCCGGATAAGGAACTTTGCCTGTGCGTCCGGGATAGTCAGCAGGGTAGAGCCGTCCGCATAGCAGTCGGCGGTAAACTGGGTGGCATAGTCCAGCGGGTAGGCGTGGTCAAAAACCAGCTCGTCCGTATCGGCGGGTGCGGTGGGTGCGGCGGTGCAGCCTGCAAGCACCAGCGCGGCGGCAGGCAGAGCCTTTAAAAATTGAGCGCGGGTCAGCTTCATGGAAGGTTACTCCAAGGTAAAGGTCAGGGTGTATTCGATCTCGTGGGGCTTGCTCATGGCAACAGTGTCGGCGGTAACAGCCAGCGGGGTGCCCAGTGCAGCCACAGGAATTTCAAAGGTGGAGTTACCCTCGGTATTGGTGGGCAGATACTTCTCACCATCCACGATCATGTAGTCGTAGTTGGGGCTGCTCCACACGATGGTGGCAGTCATCTTGCCCTCGGCCACAGTCAGGGCGGCGGGGCTTTCCACGGTGGCGCGGCCGGAGCCGCCCTCCAGCACCACGGCAGCGGTGTATGCGCCGTCTGCGGGGGTCTCGGCGGCCTGTTCGGTCTTAGGCTCGGCGTTGCGCACGCTGACGGTGTGGTCGTACCACTTGCCCTTGGTGCCAAGCAACGCCAGCTGGAAGTCGGTATCCAGTGCTTCTACCGGGATGTCGTAGCCGTACACTTCCTCAGTGGTGCCGTCTGCGTAGGTAACGGTGTCCACGGTGGGGATGAGCCAAGCGGTCTTGTTGGCCTCGGCATCGGCGGCAAGGCCGGGGTAGAGGTTCACGATCTTTTTGGAAGCCAGACTGACGTGGAAGGTCATCACGCCGTTTTCCACGGTCAGGGTGCCCTTGCCGTTGCAGGCTTCATTGGGGTGGAACATACTGCTGTCGGTCTCGAAATCAGCGGTATATACGCCATCCGGCAGGGCAGCTTCGGTCACAGCAGAGGAAGCCACCACGGAAGAAGCAGCCACAGAACTTGCCGCAGCAGAGGAGGCGGGGACAGCCCCGCCGCAGCCTGCCAGAGAAGCAGCCAGCACCACACCGGCCAGAGAAACGATGATAAACTGTTTGCAACGCATAAAATAAATACCTCAGTATCCTAAATTTTTGCCCGGCGTCTAAGCTGCCGGGGCAGGGGGCGTTTTCTCCTCGTGCGGGGAATACGCCCATAAAAGAAGCCCTCTCCGTATGCTTGGCAGCGCCGGAGAGGGCTTCTGAATCCATTAGCCGTTCAGAAGATCCATAGCGGCCTTGGTATGTGCAATGTACAGCTGCTGGACATCCGCAATGCGGCCCAGACCGGAGATCTGGCAGTCCACACTCTCAAAGCAGCCTGCGGCGGTAAACTGGCTCAGCCAGCTGTCGGCGTCCTCACCGGCCATGTCGTTGTTGGCGTGGTCGCCTGCCACCACCATCAGCGGGCGCAGGATGACCTTGGTGTAACCGGCAGCCTTCACAGCCTCGATGACAGCCTCGCAGGAGGTGTCCTCAGGCTCGCCCTCCACCGTGCCGATGAACACGTTGTCGTAGCCCAAGGTCTGCATGGTGGTCTGCATCTGGCTGTAGCTCACCTTGGCAGTGTGGGAAGTGCCGTGACCCATAAAGACGAAAGCGGTCTTATCGGCGGCGGCAGCGGCGGCGCTGTCGTAACCGGCTTCCTTCACAGCGGCAGCGGTAACAGCCTTGGCAACAGCTTCCTTGTCAGCATTGATGACGGAGGCATCCGCGCCCACCTCGCCCAGCAGGGGCTCGGCCACAGCAACACTCTCGAACTTGTCGCGGTACTGGTCCAGCATCTCGTTCATCTCGTCATACTCTGCACCGTGCATCAGATGGGTAGGCTGCACGATCAGGTTCTTCACGCCGTTTGCCACAGCGCGGTCCAGTGCCTGCTGCATATTGTCGATCTTCTCGCCATCGCGTGCCTGCACATGGTTGATGATGATCTGTGCGGTAAAGGCACGGCGCACGCTCCAGTCGGGGTAAGCGGCCTGCAAAGCGTCCTCGATACCCTTGATGTCGGCAGCGCGGCTGTCGTTGAAGGAGGTGCCGAAGGACACCACCAGCAGCTCGTTTTCGCCGATCTCATCGGCGTTGCGGGCATCGTCCTTGGAAGCATCGCCGGTGTCGCGGCCAAAGTAGTCAGGGTCGGCATTTTCGCCCTCCACCAGCTCCTTCTGGGCATCGGTCAAAGCGTCCCAAGCGGCCTTGGCGGCTTCGCACTGGGCATCGGTGTCATCGGTGCGCTGCTGCACATAGATGGCATCGATCAGGTCTGCCACGTTCTGTGCGGCAAGTGCGTCAGCGTCTGCGCCGGAAGCTTCGCTGCTGGCGGCAGAGCTGGCAGCAACAGAGGAAGCAGTGCTGGATGCAGCCCCGCCGCAGCCGGTCAGTACACCGGCGCACAGAGCCAGAGCGGTCAGAGCGGCCGCCGTTTTGCGGATGTTGCGTTTTTTCATCTTGTTTTCCTTTCCTGATGTGGGTGAAATACGGCACCGAACAGAAGGGTACAGGAAAGAGAACCTGTAAAAAAACGGGGTCTTTTGCTTGCGAAATGGCAAAGCAAAAAGACCCCGTTTCCTACAGGCTTTTTGGTACAACCAATTCCTCGTGATCTGGGGCGGCAAAGCCCCGGTACCAACAGCGGGCAGGTTTCCTGACTGAAAGCTCAACGCCCGCTGCCGCCTTCCCAAGCCGGATGGCTCAGTGACCGGTGCAAAAGCACCCTGACAGTGGACTCCCTTATCACAGTGACGAGATCGTGCGGGATTGACACCCGCTTCCCTTTTAACGTCCCTGCCGCCGCCCGGTGGGGCAAAGTGACGGAACGCACCTGCTGTTTTCTGTTCAGTTCGTCAAAAAGTATAGCACAGCCCTATACAAAACGCAAGAAAAAACGGAGAAATGCTTGACCTTCCCCCTGCCGGAAGGTGTATACTTGGCTCGAAACTGAAAGCAAGGAGGCAGCCCATGTTAAAGATCGAGCATCTGACCAAAACCTACGGCGGCAAGCCCGCCGTGCAGGACCTTTGCCTGCACATCCGCCCGGGGGAGCTGTGCGCCTTTATCGGGCACAACGGCGCGGGCAAGACCACTACCTTAAAATGCTGCTGCGGTATCCAGCAATTTGATGCCGGAGAAATTTATGTGGACGGCATTTCCGTGCGGGAGAACCCGCTGGAATGCAAGCGCCGCTTGGCCTATCTGCCGGATGACCCGCAGCTGTACGAGTATATGACCGGTATCCAGTACCTTGATTTTATTGCGGATATCTTTGGCGTAAGCGCCGCACAGCGGACGCAGCGCATCCGGCAGTACGGCGATGCCTTTGGCCTGACGCAGGATTTGGCGCAGTCCATCGGGGCATACTCCCACGGCATGAAGCAGAAGCTTGCCATTATTGCGGCGCTGCTGCACGAGCCGAAGCTGATTTTAATGGACGAGCCCTTTGTCGGGCTGGACCCGCTGGCTTCCCATCAACTCAAGACCCAGATGAAGGCCTTTTGTGCGCAAGGCGGGGCGATCTTTTTCTCCACCCATGTGCTGGAGGTGGCCGAAAAGCTCTGCGACAGGGTAGCTATTCTGCGTAAAGGTCAGCTGGTGCGCGAGGGTGCTATGGAAGAGGTGCGCGGCGACGATACGCTGGAGGAGGTCTTTCTGGAACTGGAGGATACGGGGGAAGCGCTATGATCCGTGCATTGCTCAAAAAACAGCTTCTGGAACTGGGCGCGGTCTTTGTGCGCAGCAGCAAAACTGGCAAGCGGCGCTCCCGGGCAGGAGCATTCGGGTATGCATTGCTGTTTGCGGTGCTGATGCTGCTGGTCATGCTCAGCTTTGGCTCTATGGCGCTGCCGCTGGCAGTGACGCTGGTGCCGCAGGGGCTGGACTGGCTCTATTTTGTGCTGATGGAGCTTTCGGCGCTGACGGTCAGTGTGCTGGCCAGCGCCTTTACCAGCTACGGGCATTTGTTCCGCTGCCGGGATAACCAGCAGCTGCTGGCGCTGCCCATCCCGCCGGGCGCTATTTTTGCGGTGCGCTGCGGCGGGGTGTACCTGACCGGGCTTATTTATCTGCTGCTGGCGTGGGTGCCCTCGGTGGTCTGCTATGCGCTGGCGGCACCCCGCCCCGGCGGAGCCCTGTTGGCGGCGCTGCCGGTAGCACTGGCGCTGGCGGGAGTTTCCATGGTGCTGGCCGTTCTGCTGGGCTGGGCGGTGGCGCTGCTCAACCGCCGCGCCCAGCATAAAAGCCTTGTCACTGTGGTGGGTACGCTGCTCTTTCTGGCGGTCTATTATGCGGTATTCCAATGGGTGGGCAACGCGGTGGAGGCCCTTGCAGTGGATGCCGTACAGGCAGGCGCAACCGCCGGTCGTGTTGCTGCACCGCTGCATCTGCTGGGTATGGCTGCAGCGGGCAGCGTCCCGGCACTGCTGCTATTGCTGGCGCTGTCTGCGGCCTGTATGGCGTTTTGCGGCAAGGTGCTGGCAAAGCCCTATCTGCGGCTGCTGACTCTTGAACCGGGCAGAACCAAAGCGGAATACCGCGCAAAGACGCAAAAAAAGCAGTCCCCGTGCCGGGCATTGCTGCGGCGGGAACTGCTGCATCTGGGCGCTTGCCCCATGTGGCTGCTCAACTGTGCACTGAGCAGCCTGCTGCTGCCGGTGCTGGGCGTGGCAGTGCTGTGGAAGGCTGCTGCTCTGCGCGCCTTTACCGCAGCTTACCCGCCGGAGAGCCTGCCCATGCTGGTGTGCGGGATGGTGTGCGCCATAGCCGCCATGAACTTTATCACAGCGCCCTCGGTATCGCTGGAGGGCGGAACCCTCTGGCTGCTGCAAAGCCTGCCGGTTGCCCCGCAGCAGGTGCTGCGGGCAAAGGCAGAGCTGCAGCTGCTGCTCACGCTGCCGGGGGCGTGGTTTTGCGCCGGGTGCGCCATGGCGGCGCTGCGCATTCCGGCAGGGCAGGGGCTGCTGGTGCTTGCTGTGCTGGCAGCTTTTGTGTGGCTGACGGCGCAAATGGGCCTTGCCTTGGGATTGTGCCTGCCCAACCTCCACTGGGTAAGTGAGGCCGCCGTGGTCAAGCGGAGCGCCGCCAGTATGCTGGCGATGTTCGGCGGGTGGCTGCTGGCGGGCGGGGTGCTGTTTTTGCCCCTGATCTTGCTGGACTACGCTGTGCCGCCGCTGGCCGCACAGACTGTTTGTCTGGCTGTGCTGCTGGGGCTGGATTTGCTGCTGCACCGCTGGCTGTGCACCCGCGGCGCAGCCCGGTTTGCCGCCCTGCACTGAAGTGGGACGATTTGGAATGCCCTCCACTTTGCTTTGGGCATATTCAGCGGAAAAATCATTTGAATAGAGCAAAATCGGGCAGCCTGCGGGCTGCCCGATTTTGCATTTTCACGGGAGAGGGTCGTAATGGAAAACAGCAGGATGCAATGCCTGTTTCCTGCGGAAACAGGCATTGCGGGAAGAACGATGTTTTTTGCAGTTACAGCGCATTCAGTGCGGTGCGAGCGGCGCGGATATTTGCTTCACTGGTCTGCCAGATCTCAAACTCCGAAAAGCCCGGCAGACCCATGGGCACGCCTTCCCGCCGGAAGGTCATGCGGCTGTCCAGCACCTGCTTGCCGGAAAGGTGGAACGCCCGGGCACCAGTCTGGGCGGCAAGAGCGGAGATGTTGGCAGCTGATACGCCTGCACCGACCAGAATCTCCACTTCCTGCCCGGCAGCTTCCACCAGCTGCCGCAGCAGGGCAGCGCCCTGCGGGGCGCTTGCTGCCTGTCCGCTGGTCAGGATGGTGGCAAGCCCCAGCTGCTTTGCGGTTTCCAGTGCGGCAAAGGGGTCGCAGCAGACATCAAAAGCGCGGTGCAGGGTGCAGTCCACGGTGCGGTGTGCTTTTTCAGCCGCCTGCCGGGCTGCGGCATAGATGGGGCGCAGGGCGTCTGTGTCCAGCGCTCCCGCCGGGGTCAGCACGCCGGTCACGATGCCGTCCGCACCGGCGGCTACCAGCTCGGCGGCGCACTCGGCCATCTGTGCAAGCTCGTAACGGTCGTAGCAGAAATCGCCAAAGCGGGGACGGAGCAGCGCCCGCACCGGCAGGCCGGTCTCAGCCTTGACCTGACGCAGCAGGGCAGGGGAAGGAGTGGTGCCGCCGATAATCAGGTCGGCGCACAGCTCCAGCCGGTCAGCGCCGCCGCGTTTTGCCGCCAGTGCGCTGGCGGTGCTGTCTACGCATACTTCCAAAGTATAATTCATTTGAATCTCCTGTAATGTAAAATAGAGCTGCTACACATTTTTTGAATGTAGCAGCTCTATCTGGCTTATGTGAAAGATTGCAGTAGGGTTATAATAGTCGAAAAATCATCTGAAGAAGAATTCAATACATCAATTGCTTGTGCGATAGAATACCCTTCAAAAATATTTTTGAATTCTCTTGTCAGCCCTAAATGTCGTAAAACATTTCCTGATTTCCAACCGCGCGTTTTTTGCCCATCTAAGCCAAGAACCTCGGTGTCTAACTGACAGTGGCCTTTTTTGTCAAACAAAAAGCCTTTTACGATTTTTGCTTTTTGGTCAAAAGTATATGTGCCAAATAAGCGGTCAGGAGTGATTTTCAGGTGTGGAAGTAACATATGGATGGAACTCCTTATACGCTTTCAAGGAAGCGGACAAAACCGGCGCGGCCTGCTTCGTCCAGCTTGTACACACCAGCATCGGCCAGCACCTGTGCGAACACATGGCCTACCTCGTCCTGCAAGATCAGGTGCACATTGTCGGCGTTCAGCTCCGGGTGCTTTGCAAGGATTTCCTCTGCCCACGCAGCATGCTTTTGCAGGGCTTCGGGGTACTCTGCGGTGGGCAGGTGCGCCACCAGCACATCAGCAAGGTCGAACAGCTCCTGCTTCAGGCGGCTGGGCAGAACGGCCAGACCCATCACCTCGATGAGACCGATGTTCTCCTTTTTGATGTGGTGCAGTTTAGCATGGGGATGGTACACGCCCAGCGGATGCTCCGGGGTGGTGATGTTATTGCGCAGCACCAGATCCAGCTGATACTTGCCGTCCCGCATCCGGGCGATGGGGGTAATGGTGTTGTGGGGCTCACCGTCGGTCTCGGCAAAGATAAAGCAGCTTTCATCGGTGTAGCCGCGCCAGGCAGTCAGCAGCTTATCGGCCAGCTCCACAAGGCGTGCGTCATCCGCACAGGTCAGACGGATGCAGCTCATGGGCCAGTGCACGATGCCGGCCTCCACGTCCTCAAAGCCGGGGAACACCCAAGTCTTTTCAATGGGAGCTTTGGCCATGGCAAACTCGTAATGACCGCCCTGAAAGTGGTCATGGCTCAGGATGCTGCCGCCCACGATAGGCAGGTCGGCGTTGCTGCCCACAAAATAGTGGGGGAACAGACCCACAAAATCCAGCAGCTTGCGGAAGGTTGCCCGCTCGATCTTCATGGGGGTATGCTGGTTATTGAACACGATGCAGTGCTCGTTGTAGTAAACGTAGGGGCTGTACTGCAAATTCCACGCGCTGTCGTTGATGGTCAGCGGGATGATGCGGTGGTTTTCGCGCGCGGGGTGGTTCATGCGGCCGGCGTAGCCCTCGTTCTCCACGCACAGCTGGCACTTGGGGTAAGCGCTCTGGGGTGCAAGCTTTGCGGCGGCAATGGCCTTGGGGTCTTTTTCCGGCTTGGACAGGTTGATGGTGATATCCAGATCGCCGTACTCGGTCTTGGTGACCCACTTCAGATCGCGCTTGATGCGGTAGCGACGGATATAGTCAGTGTCCTGACTGAACTTGTAGAACCAGTCGGTGGCGGCCTGCGGGCCCTCGTTTTCGTACCGCTCCTCAAAGTTTGCGCGCACAATGCTGGGGCGCGGGGTCAGCACGCCCATCAGCTTGGTGTCGAACAGATCGCGTGCGGTGGAGTTATCCTCGCACACGCCGCGGGCAACGGCATCGTCCACAAGGGTCTTGAGGATGCTTTCCAGATCGGTATAGCACACCTCGCCCTCCGGGGCGGTAAAGTCGTCCAGCTGCATGGTCATCAGCAGCTGATTGCGGATATAGATCTCGTCATCAGGCAAAATCAGCCCGGTGTCCAGCCCGTAGTTCACGAGCTGCTGGATGGCGGTGGAGATCACAGCACAGCACCTCCCTCAGGACGAATGCTCAGCACATGGCAGCGGCCTGCGCCGAGGATCTTTTCCATGTTTGCCTTAAAGTCTGCCAGCATCTCCACCGGCACAAAGGCCTGCACCGTACCGGCAAAACCGCCGCCGTGCACGCGCACAGCGCCCTTGCCGCCCAGATAATGCTTGGCAGCGGCGATGGTCACAGCCACCTCCTGATGCTCCTTGTAACCGGCAGGGATGACGTTCTGCAAATACTCCCAGCTACTGTCGCCGGAGGCAGTCACCATCTGCAAAAAGGCATCAAAATCGCCCTCGCGCAGGGCAGCCACCTGCTGGGGCACACGGTCGTTATCGGCGTAGAAGTGGAAGGCGCGCAGCACAGCGCGGTCGCCGCACTGCTTGCGGCAGGCCGGAATATTTGCAAGGAAGGTTTCAAAGGGCACGTCCCGCAGCACCTCGCCGCCGCACACAGCGGCCACAGCGCGGCACTCGTTGGGGATGGCGGCGTACTCGTCGGTCAGGTCGGCATGGTCTGCACCGGAGTCCAGAATGCACAGCGCCAGGCCGGCCTTGGAAAAGTCCACCTGCACCGGCTCCACGTCGGGGTTTGCCTTGTCGGCAAAGTCGATGGTGATAATGTTGCCCACGCTGGAGGCCATCTGATCCATCA
>OHFD01000261.1_pt1 | contig 19793 bp, 22 predicted proteins | sample 1567451 | NCBI WGS metagenome assembly OHFD01 (sample SAMEA3879588, study PRJEB24766) | human gut metagenome | biome: human-associated habitat; feature: feces | place: USA | collected 1985/1987 | reverse complement strand
CCAGGCCAACGGAGCACACGCAGGTCATGGCCTCGAGCTTCTCGAGCGAAAGCGCACCGGCCTCGACGGCGGCGATCATGCCGGCATCCTCGGACACGGGAATGAAAGCGCCCGAGAGACCGCCCACGCTGGAACTGGCCATGACGCCGCCCTTCTTGACGGCATCGTTGAGCATGGCGAGCGCGCAGGTCGTGCCGGGGCCACCGCAGGTGCCCACGCCGATGATCTCGAGGATGCGCGCGACAGGGGACGAACGTACCGATGATGATGATGAACACCTTGGACATTTCGCCGATGCCGAACCACAGGATGGCGATGGACACCCAGGCGATGGGCGGCCTCGCGGCTCATGAGCTCGCCGGCGCGGGTGATCTTAAAGGCGGTCTGCTTAATCTTTTCGGCGACTTCCATCATCGATGCGGAATCGGGCAGCGTCTCCAGGGCTGCGGCCATAACGCCGGGGCCTGAGACGCCTACGTTGATGACGGCGTCGGCCTCGCCACCGCCGTGGACGGCGCCCGCCATAAACGGGGAGTCCTCGACCATGTTGGCAAAGCAGACAAATTTGGAAGCGCCGACGGAATCCTGGTCGGCCGTGAGCTTGGCGGCATCGATGATGGTCTGGGCGGCCATGAGCACAGCGTCCATGTTGATGCCGGCACGCAGGCTGGCGACGTTGACGCTGGAGCAGACGCGGCTGGTGGTGGCGAGCGCCTGCGGGATGGACTGGATGACGCGGCGGTCGGCGTCGCCGATGCCCTTCTGGACGAGTGCGGAGAAGCCACCCAGGTAGTCGATGCCGAGGGTCTCGGCCGCGCGGCCGAGGGCATGCGCGATGGGGGTGAGGTCCTCATCCTTGCAGCACGCGGCGATCTGCGCCACCGGGGTGACGGAGACGCGCTTGTTGACGATAGGGATGCCAAACTCACTCTCGATGTCTTCACCCGTTTTCACGAGGTGTTCGGCGCGGGCGCAGATCTTGTCGTAAATCTTGTCGCAGCAGCGCTTCGGATCCTCACTCACACAGTCGAGCAGGGAGATGCCCATCGTGATGGTGCGGATGTCGAGATGCTGCTGGTCGATCATGGCGATCGTCTGCAAAATTTCACTGCGGTTGATCATGGCTGTGTCCTCTCAGATGCGGTGCATGGCGTTGAAGATGTCCTCGCGCTGGGCGTGGATCTGCAGGCCGCGCTGCGCGCCGGCCTCGTCGAGCGTGCGGGCGAGGTCAGCAAACGGGACGGTGCACTGCGACGCATCCACGAGCATGATCATCGTGAAATACTCCTGCAGTACCGTCTGGCTGATATCCAGCACGTTCACACCGTACTGCGCCAGCAGGGCGGTCACGTCGGCGATGATGCCGACATGGTCTTTTCCGATCACGGTTACGATTGCACGCATAGATTGTCCTCCTTATTGACCGATCGCGCCGAGCTCGTCGAGATCGCGCTCGAACGCGGGAATGAAATGCTCCAGAAAATACTGTACCTCCGGCAGGGAAGAGGCCTCGAGCGCCGCGCGCGTCTGCGCCTCGGCGGAGAGGAACTCATTGTTGCCGGCCTTGCGCTCCTCGATGCACTTGATGTAGGCCGAGAGCTTGTCCGCCGCTTTGACGAGCTTTTTCGTCGTCTCGTCCTCGATCTTGATGATGGGCTCATAGTCCGCGCGCAGTTCGTCCGGCAGCATGGAGAGCAGCTTGTCGCTTGCCACGGCCTCGACCTTGCGGTAGGCGTCGCGGATCTCGGGGTTATAGTACTTGATGGGCGTCGGCATATCGCCGGTCAGGATCTCCGTTGCGTCGTGGTAGAGCGCGGCGACCGCCACGGCGTTCGCGTCCGTGGGCAGACCAAAGACACGCGTGCGGATGAGCGCGAGCGCGTGCGCCAGCACCGCGACCATGTGGCTGTGCTCCTGAATGTTCTCCTCCTCGGTGTTGCGCATGAGCGCCCAGCGCTTGACACAGCGCATGCGGGAGATATAGGCATAAAAATGGTTGGCCATGCGTTATTCCTCCAACTCGCCGCGAAGACTGCCGCCGTCGACCGCCGTGATCTTCACGTTTTTCACCTGATTGTGCAGGCCTTCCTGCGCGACGGATACCTCCATATAGTTCGGCGCGTGGCCCGCGCTGCCGCCCTTGCGGTCGCGCTCGAAGAGCACGGGAAAGATCTTGCCCACGCAGCACGCAAGATATGCTTCGTGCATCGTCTTGGCGACAGCCGAGGCGCGCGCAGCGCGCTCTTCGCGCACGGGCATGTCGATCTGGCGCATCTCCGCAGCCTTCGTGCCCGGGCGGATGGAATAAGGGAAGACGTGCATGTCGGCAAAGCCGACGCGCGCGATGAAGTCAAGCGTCTGCGCGAATTCCTCCTCCGTCTCCTCGGGAAAGCCCGTGATGAGATCCGTCGTGATGGCAGGGTCGTCAAAATACTGACGCAGCAGGTCGCAGGATTCCATATAGCGCGCCGTATCATATTTGCGGTTCATACGCTTTAAGGTCGCGTCGCAGCCCGACTGCATCGAGAGGTGGAAATGTGGGCAGAGGTAAGGAAGCTTCGACGCCCGCTTGCAGAATTCCTCCGTGATGGTCCGCGGTTCGAGCGAGCCGAGGCGGATGCGCATGTCGCCGCCCTCGCGCGCGATGAGCTCCAAAAGGTCGATGAGTGAGGTCCCGTCCTTGAAGTCCGAGCCGTAGGACGAAATTTCGATGCCCGTGACCACGATCTCACGGTAGCCCTCCTCACGCAGCGCTTTCACCTGCTTTGCAGCTTCGTCCATCGGCAGCGAGCGCACGCGCCCGCGCGCGTAAGGAATGAGGCAGTAGGTGCAGAAGTTCACGCACCCGTCCTCGACCTTGAGCATCGCGCGTGTGCGATTCACCATACCGCCCGCGGGCAGCACCTCAAAATCGCGCCGCTCCCAGACGTCGTCGACATCGACAATAGGCGTTTTGTCCTGTGCCGCGCGCTCCAGAAGGTCGATGAACTTCGCGCGGTCATTCGTGCCGGCGATGACGTCGAGCCCGAGCTTTTTGACGTCCTCGGGATGCGTCTGGGCGTAGCAGCCGCAGGCGGCGATGACCGCGCTCGGGTTGCGGCGCTGCGCCTGACGGAGCATCTGGCGCGACTTTTTGTCGCTCACCGCCGTGACCGAGCAGGTGTTGACAACGTAGGCGTCCGCCGTCTCCTCAAAATCCACCAACTCGTGCCCGCGGTGCAAAAGCTCCTGCTCGAGTGCCTGCGTTTCATATTGGTTCACCTTGCACCCGAGGGTGCAGATCGCAACTTTCATGTATGTTTGTATCCTTTTCCGCGATTTGGGCGGTAAAGTCCCGCTTTTTTTCTGCCGTTTCCGACGTAAAGCGTCCGCCGCCCTTGCTTTTTTATTTTTATATTGTATAATCATTTGAGCATTCTGACAAGACCAAAGAAAGGATTTTCCCGATATGATCTATCTCGATCACGCGGCCACCACCCCCGTTCCCGAAGAGGTGGCGCACGCCGTTTACGATACGCTGGTTTCTGGCTGGGGCAACCCCAGCTCGCAGTACCCCATCGGAAAGCAGGCGCGCGACGCTGTCGCCGCGGCGCGCGAGACGATTGCCGCCGCGCTCGGCTGCAAGAGTGAACAGTTCGTCTTCACCTCCTGCGGGTCGGAGAGCGACAACTGGGCCGTCCGCCTTGCCCTGCACCAGAACCGCCACGCCGGCAAGCACATCATCACGACCGCCGTGGAACACAGCGCGATTCTCGAGACCTGCAAGGCCCTCGAGCAGGAGGGCTACTCCGTCACGTACTTAAAGCCCGACAAGAACGGCGACATCACCGCCTCTCAGGTCGAAAGTGCGCTGCGCGACGACACCGCGCTCGTCACGATGATGCTCGTCAACAACGAGACGGGCTGCATCTTCCCCGTGGCCGAGGTCGCGCAGCTTCTGAAAGCGAAAAAGTCCCGTGCCCTGCTGCACACCGACGCGGTGCAGGCCTTTTTGAAAATTCCGTTCCGCGCCGACACGCTGGGCGCGGACCTCATCTCCGTCAGCGCGCACAAGCTCGGCGCGCCCAAGGGTATCGGCGGCCTGTATTTGGGCGAGCGCATCCGCGCGCCCAAACCGCTGATCTTTGGCGGCGGGCAGGAGAGCGGCCTGCGCTCCGGCACAGAGGCCACGGGCCAGATCGCAGGCTTTGCCAAGGCGGTCGAGCTGCGCGCCGACCATCTCGATGAAAAGCTCGCCCACGTCGCCGCCATCAAGGTCTACGCCGAGGAAAAGCTCCTCGCGCTCGACGGCGTCGTCCGCATCGGCGACGGGACCGCGGCGCACATCCTGTCGATCTCGCTCGTCGGCTACCCGTCGGCGAATGTCGTTACGGAGCTCGGCGCACAGGGCATCTGCATCTCGGCAGGCTCCGCCTGCCATCGCGGGCAGCTGAGCCACGTCTACCGCGCGATGGGCCTTGACAAAAAGACCGCCGCGGGCGTGCTGCGTGTCAGCTTCGGCCCCGAGACGGCGAAAGAAGAGATCGACGCACTCGTCTCCGCACTCAAAACCCACCGCGACACGCGCTTCCCCATGCTGTAATTTCACGATTCGAGGTTTTTATGTTCTCCTATCTTCACCAGCCCAAGGGCTTTTACAAGCATCTTTTTCTACTGGCGCTGCCGGTCATCGTGCAGAATTTGATCACCACGTCGCTCGGCTTTCTCGATACGTTCATGGTGGGACTTCTCGGCAGCGATCAGATGTCCGCCGTCACGGTGGCGAACGTGCCAGTCTTCATCATCCAGCTCGTCGTCTTCGGCCTGCAAAGCGGCTCAAGCGTGCTCATCAGCCAATACTGGGGCCGCGGCGACCGCGAGAGCATCAACCGCGTCATGGGCATCGGCTTTATGATCGCGGGCGGCGTGAGCGTGCTGTTTGCCGCCATTCTGTGCGCGTTTCCCGCGCAGGTGCTCTACCTCATCACCGACAATCTGACACTCGTGGAGCTGGCCGAGCCGTACCTGCGCATCGTCGGCTTTTCCTACATTTTCAACTCGCTTTCCTCCATCTACATTGGCATGCAGCGCAGCATCGAAAATCCGCGCTTCGGCATGATCGTCTTCGCGATCTCGATGCTCTGCAACACGCTCGGCAACTATGTGCTGATCTTCGGCAAGCTCGGTCTGCCCGCGCTCGGCATCACGGGTGCGGCGGTAGCGACGCTTCTGTCCCGCGTGGTGGAGTTCGTCGTCGCGTTCTCCTACGCGTTCCGCTGCCGCACGATGCCGCTCATAAAGCACGCCATCCTCCGCCCCGGCATGGACATGCTGCGTAAATTCCTGCGCTACAGCGCGCCGGTGCTCATCAATGAGACGCTCTGGGGCACGGGCTTTTCGATGATCACAGTCATCATGGGCCACATGGCAAATAGCAGCGATCTCATCGCCGCCTACACGCTTGCGGGCAATATCGACAAGCTGATGACCTCGGGCGTGTTCGGCATCGCGGCGGCGGTATCCGTCATCGTCGGCAAGGAGATCGGCACGGGCAACTTAAAGGGCGTTTACAACATCGGCCGCGCGCTGTGCTTCACGGCGTTCGCGTTCGGCATTGTGCTCGGCCTCGCCGAATACACGATGTTCGTGACGCTGATGCGTCCGTTCGTCATGCCGCTCTTCTCGCTCTCGGCGGTCGCCAAGCGGCTTTGCAGTGTGATGCTCATGTGCTATGCCTGCGCCATCCCGCTGCACAGCTTTTCAACCACGATGGTCGTAGGCGTGCTGCGCGGCGGCGGCGATGTGAATGCCTCGCTTGTGATCGACAATTTCCCCCTCTGGTGCGGCACGCTGCCGATGATGTGTCTGCTCGGCCTTGTGCTCAAGGTGCCGAACGAGGTCTTCTGCCTCTGCCTGATGATCGAATATATCATCAAATCCCCCCTCGGCCTTTACCGCCTGCACTCCGGCAAGTGGATCCACGACATCACCCGCATCGACGAATAACAAAAAGCGGAAGGGCGCTGCCCTTCCGCTTTTCCATTCTCATTGTCAAGTTTTTACCGCGCGCTCCCGCCGCATTTCTCTCAGCACCGGCACGCTGACACACAGCGACGCCGCCACAAAGAACGCGATGCCGACCATGCGGTTCACGCTGATATGCTCGTGGTACACGACGACCGCCAGCGCCGTTGCCAGAATGGGCTTGACGAGATAAACGAACGACGCCTCCGTCGCAGAGGTGTACTCCGTGATCTTCGCCGTGAGCAGAAAGCCGATGGCCGCGCAGCCGATGCCGACATGGCACAAAAGCAGCGTCGTTTTGAGCGTAAAGCCCGTGAAAAACGGAATGCCCGCGAATATCTCCAGCCCCAGGCCGCTGTAAAGCGCACCGACCGCCGGAATCTCACCGAGCAGCAGCAGGAAAAGGAGCTCCAGACCGCCGATGAGCATGTTGAACGTCGTGATCACGAGCGCGCCGAGCCGCGGCAGACGCAGCTTGCAGAGCGTACCGTAAGTGGCAAACAGCAGCGTGGCGGTGATGATCTCCAAAAAGCCGCGCAGGCTGATCTCAAGGTGCGCGGGATTGAGGATGAAGAGAATGCCGACAAGCTCCACGCCGATGGCCAGCAGATGGTTCTTTTTCAGCGGCTCATGCAGGATGAAGTGCGCCAGCGCCACCGCGAACACAGGATTGCCCGAGTAGATAATCGATGTAGCTGAGGCGTCCATGTGCAGCACCGCCATCTGCAAAAGCGACATGTGCAGCGTCACCGTCAGAAAACCGAGCAGTGTGAAATAGCCCCAGTCCGCCTTTGTAAGCTGGATATCCCGCTTTTTGAGGTCGTTCAGTGCAAAGGGCATCAGCGCAGCCGCGCCGAGCAGCACACGCTCGACTGTCACCTGCATGGGTGCAAACGCGCCGCCGAGCGCCTTGAGCGCGACCTCCGTCGTGGAATAGAGCATCGCGGCAAGCAGGATATAGAGATATCCCCGTTTCCGATCAGTCGTCATCTTCTTCCTCCTGTGCCTCGCCTTTGGCGAAGCAGCATCATTGTATGCCCCGCTGTGTTAAAATGCAATCCCAATCCGCTTTGTTCGGACGAAAAATGCCGCCCCGAATCGGGGCGGCATTTTGATTGCGGAACAGAAAATTACTTGGCAGTCTGCGCGGCCTTCTTGCTCTCCCACTTGGTCACGCAGCAGGCGCAGGAGATATCGCCCGTGATGTTGAGGCAGGTGCGGCCCATGTCGAAGAGACGGTCGATGCCGTAGATGATCATGATCATATCGACGGGAATGTTCATCGCCTCGAGCACCATGGCAAGCATGATCATGCCCGCGCCCGGCGTACCGGCGGTGCCGATGGAGGCAAGCGTCGCGGTGACGACGATCGTGACCATCTGGCCAAGGGTCAGCGTCATGCCGCAGCAGGTGGCAAGAAAGATGGTGGCGACGCACTGATAGATGGCGGTGCCGTCCATGTTGATCGTCGCGCCGAGGGGGATAACAAAGGAGGAAACGTCGCCCTCCGCGCCCAGCTCATCCGCGCACTCCTTGCTCAGGGGAATCGTGGCGGCAGAGGAGGTGGAGGTAAAGGCGAAAATCATCGCGGGGGATGCCTTCTCGAAGAAGGTGAAGGGGCTGATGCCCGCAAACGCCTTGGCAGAGAAAGAGTAGCAGAGGACTGCATGGACGATGTAGCCGAGGTACGCGCAGCCGAGCACCACGGCAAGAGAGCCGAGGATCTCAGGGCCCTGCGTGGCGACGACCCACGCCATCATCGTAAACACACCGATGGGGCTGAGGGCAATGATGAACGCCATCACGCGCTCGATGACCGCATAGAGCGTGGAGACCAGGTCCTTGGCAAGCTTGCCCTTTTCGCCCGCGGCAAGGATGCCGCCGCCGAACATCAGGGCGATCACGATGACCTGCAGCATGTTTGCGTCGGTGAAGGATTTCCACATGTTGCTCGGGAAGATGGCGACCAGGGTATCCATGAAGTTGGCGCTGGTGGCCTTATCCCAGACCGCGCCGTCCTCCAGCGCGAGCGTGGGGAACCAGCCTGCATTGTTGAAGAGGTTGGCGAATACCAGGCCGATGACGCAGGCCGCGGCCGTGGTGACAAGGAAGTAGGCGACCGTCTTCCAGCCGACGGAGCCGACCTTCTTCATATCGCCCATGGAGATGATGCCGTCGATCATCGACAGCAGCACGACGGGGACGACGATGAACTTGAGGAGGTTGACGAAGATGGTACCGAAGGGCTTTAAGTAGTTGGTCGTGAACTCGGGTATTCCCAGCATATAAAAGGCATAGCCGGCCAGAATACCGAGCAGCAGCGCAATTCCGATCTGCTTCGGCAAGCTTAGTTTTTTCTTTTCCATACAACACACACTCTCTTTTTAAAAAGTCCTCCATTTATAGGCGCTATCAATAGGAGGTATGGGTATTTTACATCATCAAAACAGTCTTGGCAAGTCCTTTGCAGGAAAAATTTCGTTTTGCTGCCCGCATTTTTGCACAAAAATGATGGATATCTTTCATGTAAATTGGTCAAAATTCCGGCTTGCAATCTTGCCTGCTTTCGGGTATTCTTGGTCAGACGACAACAAACGAACAGGAGGAACGACCCATGATGCTCTGCACCGCGCCGAAAAAGAAAAATTCCTCCCTTGGTATTGCTGTTTCCGTTTTTATTGATATTGTTTCTTTTGACCGGTAAGTTTTCTTACCGGTCTTATTTTTTGCCCACGCGGGGCCCAACCATGTTTATTCAAATGAGAATAAAAATAAGAAGAAAGCAAAGAGGGAAAATCACATGAAGAAAGAACTCGGACACGAAGCCATCTACGACGCCCGACAGCTGGGCACCCCCAGAATGCTGATCCTGGGCCTGCAGCACATGTTCGCCATGTTCGGCGCGACGGTGCTCGTCCCCATCCTCGTGCAGGGCTACGGCCTGCCGCTCTCCATCCAGACGACGCTGCTGTTCGCAGGTCTTGGCACGCTGCTGTTCCACGTATGCACCAAGTTCAAGGTCCCCGCGTTCCTCGGCTCCTCGTTCGCCTACCTCGGCGGCTTCTCCACGGTCGCGACGATGCCCGCCTACGAAGGTCTCGATCCCGAAACGAAGCTCGCCTACGCGCTCGGCGGCATCGTGATCGCAGGTCTCCTCTACCTCGTGCTCGCACTCCTCTTCAAGGTGCTCGGCGCGAAAAAGGTCATGCGTTACTTCCCTCCCATCGTCACGGGCCCGATGATCATCATGATCGGCCTGAACCTCTCCGGCTCCGCCATCAATAACGCCTCCACCTGCTGGTGGCTCGCCCTCGTCGCTATGGCCATCATCGTGGTCGCCAACATCTGGGGCAAGGGCATGGTCAAGATCATCCCCATCCTGCTCGGCGTCGTCGGCTCCTACATCGTCGCGGTCATCGCCGGTCAGGTCGACTTCTCCGGTGTGAGTGAAGCAAGCTTCCTTGGTTTCCAGCAGTTCGTCATCGCCAAATTCGACGTCTCCGCCATCCTGGTCATGGCCCCTATCGCCATCGCGGCTATGATGGAGCACATCGGTGATATCTCCGCCATCTCCTCCACCACCGGCAAGAACTTCATCGAAGACCCGGGCCTGCACCGCACGCTCGTCGGCGACGGTCTCGCCACCGCGTTCGCCGGCATATTCGGCGGCCCCGCCAACACCACCTACGGCGAGAACACCGGCGTTCTGGCGCTGAGCCGCGTCTACGATCCGCGCGTCATCCGCATCGCCGCGGTTTACGCCATCATCCTCAGCTTCTCCCCCAAGTTTGACGCGCTCGTCAACTCCATCCCCGCGGCCATCGTCGGCGGCGTCAGCTTCATCCTCTACGGTATGATCTCCGCGGTCGGTGTGCGCAATATCGTGGAAAACCAGGTCGACCTCACCAAGTCCCGCAACCTGATCATCGCAGCGGTCATGTTCGTCAGCGGCCTCGGCTTCAGCTCGGTCGGCGGCATCACCTTCACTGTCGGCGGCGCGGCCGTCACCCTCTCCGGCCTCGCCATCGCGGCCCTGTGCGGTGTCATCCTGAACGCCATCCTCCCCGGCAACGACTACGAGTTCGGCGTCAGCGTCACGGGCGACAAGTCCGCCGACCTCGGCAGCTACTAAGAAGCAAATTTCAAAATCAAATCAAAAAGGAAGCGGCACGCGCCGCTTCCTTTTTTCGCTTCTTCGTGCTATACTCTATCCAAATCCTTTGCAGGAGGCATCATTCATGGAAAGCATCAAGCCCGGGCGCTACCGCCACTTCAAGGGCAAAGAATATGAGGTCCTCGGCGTCGCACGTCATTCAGAGACGGAGGAGGAGCTCGTCGTCTATCGCGCGCTGTACGGCAACTTTGGCCTCTGGGTGCGGCCCGTGAGCATGTGGAACGAGACTGTCGAGCGCGACGGCAAGACGTTCCGCCGCTTCACCTATATCGGCGAATGACGGGCTATACGCTGATTCGCGCCAAGCGCCGTACGATGTCCCTGCAATTGGACCGCGACGGAAATGCCGTCGTCCGCGCCCCCTACGGCGTCAAAAAAGAGTTCATCGACCGCTTTGTCGCCGAGCACGAGGGCTGGCTTACCAGCGCCCGCGAAAAGCAGCAGGCGCGCCACCTTGCCCATCCCGAGCCGACGGACGAGGAGCGCAAAGCGCTCATCGCGCGTGCGAAGGAATACCTCCCGATGCGCGTCGATTACTGGAGCGGCATCATGGGCCTCACGCCGACGGGCCTCAAGATCACGTCCGCGCGCACGCGCTTTGGCTCGTGCAGTGGGAAAAACAGCCTTTGCTTTTCCTGGCGGCTGATGCAGTATCCGCGCGAAGCCATCGACTATGTCGTCGTCCACGAGCTCGCGCACATCCGCCACCACGACCACTCCCCCGCGTTCTACGCGCTCATCGAGCGCTACATGCCCGACTGGCGCGAGCGGATGAAGCTGCTGAAAGAATAAAAAGAGACGCTCTGCAGGCGTCTCTTTTCATCATAATATGGTAGTCCGACCTTCTCTTACTTGTTGAGCTTCAGCCGGAAGTCCTCGCCTTCGGCGGCATACTCCACTTTATAACCCTGCTTTTCGGCAAAGCGGGTGACGTTTTCCACGCAGGTCATGCTGTCGACCAGCACGTCAAGAGACGCAGGCGCGTTCTTCTTCACCTCGTTCTGCACCATCACCACGGGCATGGGGCAGGAATATCCTCTTGCGTCGATCATGCTTTCGCCTCCTCCTTTTTCGGCAGATTCAAAATGACGACCACGAGCATCACAACAAGGCCGAGCACGACGGCGATCTTACCGGCAGTCGAGATGCCGCCGACGATCAGCTCGCCCGCCTCGCTCTTGGAGTCGGGATTGCCCGCAAGGCCGAAGTTGTGCGCGAGCGCCGCGCCGACGAGCATACCGAACACGGTGACGGCACTGTCGCCGTTGCCCTGCGCGGCCAGAATGAGCTGGCGCAGCGGGCAGCCGCCGAGCAGCACGCTGCCCCAGCCGACGAGCACCATGCCCAGCAGATTCCACAGGTGCGCGCTGTGCGCGATGGGCTGGAGCGCGAAGCCGAGGTGGAACTTGCCCATGGCGAGGTTGCCGACCAGCGTGACGACGAAGATGGCAACAAAGCCATAGAGCAGGTGGAAGTCCTTGAGCATGAACGCGTCACGCAGGCCGCCGACCATGCAGAGCCTGCTCTTCTGCGCGAGCGCGCCAACAACGAGCGCGATGACAAGCGCGATCCAGAACGGCGCGCGCATCGAGCCCGGGCCCTCTTCCGAGAACTTGAACAGCGCGGGCACGGTGACGACGAGGATCAGCAGCGCGGCCATCACAGCCGGCAGCACGCCGCCCTCCGCCTTGTGCGCTTCGTACGAGCGCTTGAGCGAAAAGCCCTTTTTAAGGCTCGCAATGCCGAGCAGGATACCGCCGGTGAAGCCGATCAGGCCGACGAGCGCGTTGAGGTCGCCGCCGCCGAGTCGCAGCACCATGCGCAGCGGGCAGCCGAGGAACGCCAGCGCGCCGATGACGACGAACGCGCCGAGCACAAAGCGGATCGCGGGCGAAGAGCCGGCGCGCGCCTTGAACTCCTTGCTCGCAACGCTCATGATGAACGCGCCGAGCACGAGGCCAATGATCTCAGGGCGGACATACTGCACCTTTGCCGCGCTGTGCAGGCCCACCGCGCCGGAAATATCGCGCAGAAAGCACGCGATGCAGAAGCCCATGTTCGTGGGGTTGCCGAGCGCCGTTAAGATGAGCGCCGCAAGGCCCACTGCGGCGCCCGCAATAATGACGCCCAGATGTACTTTTTTCATTTTCTCCAATTCTCCTTTTTTGATCGTTGACAAAATCAACACTTTTTGTCGAAAACCAGTATATCGGTTTATCTTTTGAAAAACAAACGGGATTCATAGATGAAAGAGGGGGATCCATCGTTTTTTTCGATGGTTCCCCCTCTTTTCTTCAAATCATCAGCTCGTAAAAGCCGTCGACCTCCAACCCCTCCGCCTCGGTCAGCGCGGCGAGCGCGGCGCGGTCCTGGACCTCCGCGCGCCACGACATACCGCAGTCCGCCGTCAGCTCACGCGGGACGGGGATGAGCCGCCCGGGCAGGCCCTTCGCCCGGCAGAGCTTTTCCATCGCGATGGCCGCGGCCGTCGTGTGGAAGGTGATGACGAGCCATAGCTTTTTCTCTCTCATGTTGCGATCTCGCGGAGCGCGGTGACCGCGGCGTCCGCTTCCTCTTCCGTATTGTACCAGCCGAAGCTGAATCGCACCGCGCCCTGCTCCTCAGTTCCGAGCGCCTTGTGCAGGCGCGGCGCGCAGTGCGCGCCCGGGCGGGTCGCGATGCCGTAATCCTCGGACAGGATATCCGATACCTCGCCCGAGTCCATGTCGCCGATGTTGAGCGCGGCGACCGCCGTGCGCTCATGGTCAAAATCGCCGTAGAGCGCCACACCCGGAATTTTCTTGACGCCCGCGACAAAGCGGCGCAGCAGCGCCATTTCATGCGCGTGGATGGCCTCAACGCCGGTCTCCTGCAAAAAGTCGAGCGCGGCGTTCAGCCCCGCGATACCGTGGCCGTTGAGCGTGCCCGCCTCTAGCCGCGTCGGCATCTGCTCGGGCTGCTCGTGGAGATAGGTCTGCACGCCCGTGCCGCCGACCTTCCAGGGGTTGATGTCCACACCCTCGCGCACGCACAGTCCGCCCGTGCCCTGCGGGCCCATCAGCGATTTGTGTCCCGTGAAGCACAGCACGTCGATGTGCATCTGCTCCATGTCGATGGGCAGCACGCCCGCGCTCTGCGAAGCGTCCACAATGAACAAAAGGTCGTGTTCGCGCGCAAATGCGCCGATGCACGCCAGATCCAGCGTGTTGCCCGTCAGGTTCGAGGCATGCGTGCAGACGACGGCGCGGGTATCGGGACACAGCAGCCGTTCAAAATCGGCGTAGTCGATGTTCCCCCGCCGGTCTGCGGGAACAAAGCTCAACTTGACATTGTTTTCCCGTTCCAGCCGGTAAAGCGGTCGCAGGACAGAGTTGTGCTCAAGGTCGGTCGAGATCACATGCTCGCCCGCGTGGATGCAGCCATGGATGGCGATGTTCAGCGCCTCGGTCGAGTTACAGGTGAACGCCACGTGGTCAGGCCGCTTGCAGCCGAAGAGCGCCGCGAGCTTGCAGCGCGTGTCGTAGATCACGCGCGAGGCGGCAAGCGCCTCCTCGTGCGTGCCGCGCGCGCTGTTGCCAAAGCTCCCCATCGCCGCGACCACCGCGTCGATGACCTGCGGCGGCTTTCGCAGCGTGGTCGCCGCGTTGTCAAGATAGATCATCTTACGGACGGACGACGCGGTCCGCGCCGCTCATCTTTTCGACGATGACGTACATGTTCGTCACCTCGCCGACGGCGAGCTTTTCCTTGAGGTCGTAGAAGTTGAGGCACGTGCCGCAGCTTATGATCTCCACGCCGCGCGCGGCCATGCCCTTGAGGTCTTCGAGAGACTCCGAGCCCTCGCACGTCAGCTTCACGCCGCCGTTGTAGCAGAGGATGGTGTCGGGCAGGGTCTCCTGCTGGCTCAGGGCGAAGACGAACGCCTTCATCAGCGCGCCGCCGAGCTCGTCATTGCCGCTGCCCATCTTGTCAGACGACAGCACCACGACCGTCTTCGGCTTGCCGCAGGTGTAGCACTCGCCGCTCTGCTCCTCCACCTTGGCGTTTTCCCCCACGGTGATGGTCACGCGGTACTCGTTTTCGCCGAGCTTTTCGGTTTTGGACGTGCAGCCCTTGCTTGCGGCCAGCTTGCCGAGGTTCTGCACCGCAGTCTCATTGTCGACCAGCGTTTCGACCGTTCCGGCGCCGCCGAGCTCCTGCATCGCCTTCTGCGTCTTCACAACAGGGATGGGGCAGGCATCGCCCATGGCATTGACTTTGATCGTCATTTCTATCGCTCCTTATCACAGGGTTTGCACCCGTTATTTCTTTCTAACTATAACAGATTCCGCGCGAAGTGACACAACTTTTTTCTCCCGCCGCGAATTTTTTCATGGTTTTTCCCCTTTTACCGTGCTGTTATCATTGATTTTTTCGATGGCAGTCTCCGCCTTGCGCCATTTGCAGCAAATTGATAAAATGAGAAAAAGTTTGTATCTTTCTGCGCATTCCGCGCTCTAACAGGCAGAAAGAAGCGGAAAGGAGGCCCTGCATGGACGAATTTGACGAGATCTGCCGGCGCTGCACATCCGTTGTCTACCGCTTCCTGCTCTCGCTCTGCAAGGACGCCTCCCTCGCCGACGAGCTAACGGCGGAGACGTTCTATCAGGCGTATCTGCACATCGACACATTTCGCGGCAACTGCCGCGTCGAATCGTGGCTCTGCCAGATCGCCAAAAATGCCCTCACAAAAGAGCTCCGCCGCCAAAGGCTCGCCGTCCCCTTCGAGGAAACGCACGAGCTCGCCGCGCCGGACGACATCTTTGAGCTGCTGGCCGACAAAGAACAGGCCATGCGCATCCACGCCTCCCTGCACCGGCTCAAAGAGCCGTACCGCGAGGTCTTCACGCTGCGCGTGCTCGGCGAGCTGCACTTTCGCGACATTGCCGACCTGTTCGGCAAATCCGAGTCCTGGGCAAAGGTCACATTTTACCGCGCCAAGGACAAGCTGATCGAAGATATGGAGGAACACCATGAACATTGACTGCCGTGTCATCGGCGACCTGCTGCCGCTCTACGCCGACGAAAGCTGCTCGGACGCGAGCCGCGCTCTCGTGGACGAGCATCTCAAAACCTGCCCCCGCTGCCGCAAAACGCTCGCGCGGATGAAAAGCGAGCAGTTTCTCCCCGCCGCGCAGGCCATCGACCCGCCTGCCGTCGCCGACTATGCGCAAAAGGTCAAACACCGTCGCCAGAAACGCGGCACACTCCTGACTGTCGGCGTCATCGTCCTGATCGTATTGCTCTCGCTCACCGTCGCCGCGTGGATAAACCTTGTCCGCGCACAGCACCCCTACATCCCCGTGGTTGAGGAGAGCGTCTGCAACCTTGCCGCCGGAGAGGTACAAACCTTTGCCGACAGCTGCGACGGCCGCCGTCTTTTTACGAACAGCACGCGCATCGCCGTCACCTTCCGCGCGGATACGCCGCAGAACGGCACGATCACGCTCTGGAACATCACCGATGTCACAAAGCCCTACCCGGCCATGTTCTACGAGGTCGACGGATGCACCGCGCGCTGCGAATTCACGAATCTTTCCTCCGCCGAACGCTACTTTGTCCTCTGCGACGGTCTTTCCGGCGACGTGACTCTCTCCGACGGACGCCCGACGGACCTTTGGGAGAGCTTTCTCGATCTGCTCCACACCCTCTTCCCGCGCTGACGGCGAAAACACGGCGGAGTTGACAAAGGCGTTTCGCTTCTCTACAATAAAAGCAGTTTTTCAAGGAGGAGGTGCGCGCCATGAACGACAAGCTGCGTCTCACGCAGATGACAAAGGCGGCGGGTTGAGCCGCCAAGCTGGGGCCGGGTGCCCTGACAGAAATTCTTGCTGACTTGCCGAATGTGTCGAATCCCGCGCTTTTAGTCGGCTACGACAGCAGCGACGACGCCGCCGTGTACCGCGTCTCCGACGAGGTCGCCGTCATTGAGACGGTCGACTTCTTCACCCCCATTGTGGACGATCCGTATCTCTTCGGTCAGATCGCCGCGGCGAACGCGCTGAGCGACGTGTATGCCATGGGCGGCGAGCCGAAACTCGCAATGAACCTTCTGTGCGTGCCGAACTGCCTGCCGAAAGAGGACATTCGCGCCATTCTGGAGGGCGGACATGCCAAGGCCGTCGAGGCCGGATGCGTCATCGCGGGCGGTCACACCATTCAGGATAACGAACCAAAGTACGGCCTGTGCGTCACGGGATTCGTCCATCCCGACCGCATCCTCAAAAATGTCGGCGCGCAGCCGGGCGATGTGCTGGTGCTCACCAAGCCGCTCGGCAGCGGCGTGCTCACGACCGCCATCAAAGCAGACCTCATCTCCCCCGCCGCCCGTGACGCGGTTTATGCCCACATGGCGACGCTCAACAAAAAGGCGGGCAATGCCGTGCGAAGCGCCAAAAACGTCCACGCCTGCACCGACGTGACGGGCTTCGGCCTGCTCGGTCACAGCTATGAGATGGCGAGCGGCAGCGGCGTTACCATCCGCCTGCACGGCGCAACGCTCCCCCTGATGGACGAGGCACGCGATATGGCTGAGATGGGCATCATCCCCGCGGGCGCTTACCGCAACATGGACTATGTGAAGCCGCATCTCAAGGTGCTGCCCACGGCGCAGCAGATCTTCCTCGACCTCGCCGCCGACCCGCAGACCTCGGGCGGCCTTCTCGTCGCGCTCCCGCGCGAGGACGCAGAGCCGCTTCTTCGCGAGCTCCAGACCTTCGCCCCCTGGAGCGCCATCGTCGGCGAAGTGAGCGAGCTGCGCGCCACCGCGCTGGAATTCGACTGATCCAAACGGAACGCAAGCAAAAAAGGAGCTGAATGCCAAGGCATTCAGCTCCTGTTTTATATTCGCACCTCATTTCGCGTCCGCAGACGCAAAACATTTTCTAATCCGTATTTACTGACGACATGTGCGTCAGTAAATACACTTTGCACGGAGTGAGTGTCGAGCCAAGGGCGAGGCACAGAACGCAGTGAATCTTTTACACAAACAAGTGACTTATGTCACTTGTTTGTGTAAGTCACATGCAGTAGCTCATGGCACCGCTCTTCCCCGTATTCCGCCATCATCTGGGCGACCACTGGGTTTCGCTCCGCGCGCTTGAACATTGCCGCGTTGTCGGAAAGGTGCAGGCCGTCGCCGCGCTTTTCCTTGCTCTTCTTGAGGCCGTAGGGCTGGCCCGCACCGCCGACGCAGCCGCCCTGGCAGGTCATCACCTCGATAAGGTGATAGAACTTCTTGCCCTCGTCGATTTCCTTTAAGAGCTTTTTTGCGTTGGCAAGGCCGTTGACGACCGCGAGCTTGAGCTCGGTGTCGCCGATCGTCACGCTCGCCTCCTTGATCGGCGCGTCACCGCGCAGGCCGAGGATGCTGATCTCGCGCAGGGCGTTTTTGCTCTTATCCGGCAGGCAGTGGCGCACGACCGCTTCAGCCACACCGCCGCTCGTGCCGTAGATGACCGCCGCACCGGAGCCGAGGCCGAACGGCAGGTCGGGGGACTCAAGCTCCAGCTCGCCGAGCTGGATGCCCGTCTCCTGCATCATGTCGATCACCTCGTGCGTGGTGAGCACAAGGTCGACGTCGGGTCGACCGTCGTGGATGAACTCAGGGCGCGCGGCCTCCATCTTCTTCGCCGTGCAGGGCATGATGGCGATGTGATAGGTCGTGCGGCCATCGGCAGCGTCCTTCGCGGCGTACTTGTCGCGGAAGATCGCGCCGACCATCTCCATCGGCGACTTGCAGGTCGAAATGTTCTTCAAATACTTGGGGTTCTCGTTTTCGAGATACTTCACCCACGCCGGGCAGCAGGAGGTGAACATCGGGAACGGGCCGCCGTTTTTCAGGCGCTCGAGGAATTCTTCGGATTCGGCGATCGTCGTAAAGTCCGCGCCGAACGTCGTGTCGTACACCTCGTCCACGCCCATGAGCTTGAGCGCCGTGACGAGCCTGTCGAGCACATTTTCGCCCGCGGGGAAGCCGAACGCCTCGCCCACGGCCACGCGCACGGCGGGCGCGATCTGGATGACAACGCGCTTGCTGGGGTCGTGGATGGCGCGCCACGCCTCGCCGATCTGATTTTTCACCGTGATGGCGCCGGTAGTGCACACCGCCGCGCACTGGCCGCAGCTCACGCACTTCGTCTCGGCGAGCTTGCGGTCAAAGGCGGGCATGACCTGCAAATTGCTGCCGCGGTAGGCAAAGTTCAAAATGCCCATACCCTGCATCTCCTCGCACACGCGCACGCAGTCGCCGCAGAGGATGCACTTGTTCGGGTCGCGCAGCACCGCAGGCGACGAGCTGTCGATCTCGTAGTGCTCGCGCGTATCGGGGAAGCGAATTCTGCGCACACCGAACTGCTGGGCCAGCTCCTGTAAGCGGCAGTGGCCGCTCTTTTCGCAGGTGGTGCAGTTGCAGTTGTGCGAGGCAAGCAGCAGCTCCAGAATGACGCGCCGGTGCTTGAGAAGCCGCGCGCTGTTCGTGCTGATGCGCATGCCGTCGCGCGGCTCCATCGAGCAGCTCGCGTCGATCTTGCCGGTCTTTTCATCCTCCACCACGCACATGCGGCACGCGCCGTAAACGGAAAGGTCGGAGTGGAAGCAGAAGTTCGGCATTTCCACGCCCGCCTTGCGGCAGACATCCATGATCGTGGGCTCGTCATCGAACTCCACGCGGATGTTGTCGACATACATAATACCCTTAGCCATCGATCTCCACCTCCTGGATCGCATCAAAGGGGCAGGCCTCGATGCAGGTATAGCATTTGACGCATTTTTCCGGATCGATCACGAACGGCGACTTGATGACGCCCGTGATGGCCTCGGCGTGGCAGGAACGCGAGCACTTGCTGCATCCGCGGCAGATGCTCGGGTCGATCTCGAGGCGGATGCGGTTATAGGGAAGTCCACCCGGCTCGATCGGCTCGCGGTCAAGCTCGCAGAGCGCGCAGTCCCCGCGCAGGTGATCCTTGAATTCCTCGGGAAAGTATTTGATGGCCGTCTCCAGCGTGTGGTAGGAATTGCGGCCCAGATTGCAGAACGCCGTGATCGAGATCATCTCGCCAAGGTCGGTGAGCATATGAAAGTCCGACTCGCTGAGGCGGTAGTCCCGCATGGCCCAGAGCAGCTCGTTCATGCGCTTTGTGCCCTCGCGGCAGGGAACGCACTTGCCGCAGAACTCTGTCTGCGTGTACTGCATAAAGCGACACGCGACATCGACCATGCAGCGGTCCTCGTCGAGCACCGTGATGACGCTGTCGCCGCGGCGCACGCCGTAGGGCTTGAGCTTTTGAAAGTGCAGGGGCAGATCGAGATGCTCCTCGACGAGAAGGCCGCCGCTCGGGCCGCCGATCTGCACCGCCTTAAACTTTTTCCCATTCGGAATGCCGCCGCCGATCCCGTAGATCGCCTCTCGGATGGTGGTCGCCTCGTCGGGAATGTCTACATAGCCGGGGTTGGCGATGTCACCCTTGAGTAAAAAAATTCTTGCCATTTCTCTCTCCGTGTTTCGTTTTTAAATTTCAAAAATCTAATAGAATATATAGCACGAAAAACTCTAACACTGCGCCTTAAAATTGTAAAG
>OHFD01000260.1_pt1 | contig 19881 bp, 20 predicted proteins | sample 1567451 | NCBI WGS metagenome assembly OHFD01 (sample SAMEA3879588, study PRJEB24766) | human gut metagenome | biome: human-associated habitat; feature: feces | place: USA | collected 1985/1987 | reverse complement strand
TGTCCTAAAATACGCTGTTTTCTCAATGTTTTCGTTCTCTTGTTTCCGGTGCGCAAAGAACGGAACACCGGCGTGTTGTAGCCGACGCCGAGCTCTAAAAAGAGGAGCTTTTGTCCGTCCCGCGTGCGGAGGAAATTTTCGTACCGCTCCGCCGCGGCGTGCCAGCCCTCGTCCTCGGCAAATTTGTCGTCGCAGCGCAGGTTCATCGTCATCGGTCTGCCGCAGTGCGGGCAGCCCGGAAGGAGCTCCGACGGTACCGCCATCGTTGGCGTCCCATCTGTCGGCGGCGTCAGCACACCGTCCGCTACGGTGAAGCCCTGCGCTTCGACCATCGCGCGGACGGTTTTCTCGTTGTCAAACGTCTCCTGACAGCACGGCTCACTGCACTGAAACAGGCCGTAGTCGCCCTGCGTGTAGAAAAGATGCTTTTTGTCAAAGCCCGCCTTCTGGAAGCAGTGGTCGACGTTCGTCGTGATGACAAAATAGTCCTTGTCCCGCACCAGCTCGAGCAGAACCTCGTGCACGCTTTTCGGCGCGTTTTGATAGCGGTTGATGAAGATATACCGGCTCCAATAGGCCCAGAACTTCTCCTGCGGCGGAAACGAATAGAACCCACCGCTGTACATGTCGTGGAAGCCATATTTTTCCGCAAAATCCGAAAAATACCGCTCGAACCGCGCGCCGCTGTACGTGAAGCCCGCCGCGGTGGACAGCCCTGCGCCCGCGCCGATGACGACAGCATCCGCCTCGTCAAGCGCGCGCCGCAGGCGCGCAATTTGCGCCGAGAAGCCGCTCGTAGATCGTTTTGTCGAGATCCTTGAAAACATTGAAAACCACCTTTATTTTACTGCCCGTCTCCACCTTATAGCGCCGCACGGTCTCCACGGCGATCTCCGCCGCGCGCTCGTTTGGAAAATGGAACACACCGGTCGAAATGCAGCAGAACGCGATGCTTCGCACACTGTTTTTCTCCGCAAGTTCCAGACAGGATCGGTAACATGACGCAAGCAGCCGCTCGTTCTCTCTTGTCACGCGGCCCGAGACGATCGGGCCGACCGTGTGGAGGACGTAATCGCACGGCAGGTTGTAGGCCTTCGTGATCTTCGCCTGCCCTGTCGGCTCCTCGTGCCCCTGCTCTGCCATCAGCGCGGCGCAGTCCTGACGCAGCTGCACGCCGGCAAAAGTGTGGATGCAGTTATCGATGCAGGCGTGGCACGGGATGTAGCAGCCCGTCATACCGCTGTTCGCGGCGTTGACGATGGCCCCGCACTTGAGGCGCGTGATGTCCCCCTGCCAGAGGTAAAGGTCACCACTGACCGGCCGCAGATCGTCGAGGTCGGTAATGCCCTCGTCTGCCAGCTCTTGCTGCAAGTACTCGTCCTGCACGCGCAGAAACGCTTCGTCTGCCACTTTCGGCATACGGACATTCATCAGCGAGCGCAGCAGCTTGCGCTGCTCCCCCGCGTCCCGCGGCACGTTCAGGCTTTGGTATTTCGTTTTTTCGTTCAATAGCGACCGGATCAGGTACAACCGCCGCTCCGCCTGCGTCATGTTTTGCTCCTTTCTCAGGGCGTTTTACTTATTGGGGAAGAAAAAGCCCACCGTCATGTCAAGATAGTTCATTCCGCTGTAATCAGGATACTGTTCCTGCACCTTGGCCTTCATCTCGTCGGCGCTTTCGCTCTCCAGCGCGATCTCCTTGAGGTTCGTCAGGTAGTCCACCTTGGTCTGCGCATCCTTCAGGTCTTCGGGCGTGTAATGCGCGGTCAGGACAAGGTCAAAGCCCTTGCGGATGTAGTAGTTGAGCTGGGAAATGATGCCGTCTGCATGCGGGCAGCCCGCCACGATGGAGTGGCAATCGTGGCCCATCATGTGCGTGTAAACACAGTTGATCTCCGGAATTTCAAGGTCGAACGCCTCGGCATTGGGCTTCACAACAAAGCGGATACCCGCAAGCTCGATCTCACCCTCCTCCAGCACGTAATCCACCTCGCAGATGGCGGGATCGAAGCTGTCGCCGAATGCGTTCTTGAAATTCGCGACCAGCCCTGCGCCGCCGCCCGTCGTGTTATAGGCGACGGAGGATTCGGTGCCGTAGGCGGGGACCTCCGGCAGGAAGGACGCGCCCGCCGCGTGATAGGCAACGAACTTCGCCTCGACCGTGACACCCTCACTCTTAAGGAAATCAGTCAGCTCGCGAATATTGTCAAAAAAGCACGGCAGCTCGATCACGACGCCGCGGCCTTTCTTTGCCAGCACAAAGACCTCGTTGTCGATGAGGTCGCGGGTCTGATAGGCGTAAAGGGTGACGCCGTTTTTAGTATAGACGTCCACGCGGCCCTTGTCCAGCGCTACGGTACGGTCAGCAGTCTTGTTCATGATAAATATCTCCAAAATGTTTTGTACTCGAAAGGTTGTATTTTTCTTTCGTTGGCCTTATCATAGCGCCATAGAGAACTTTCATAAAGTAAGCACAATATTGTGGCGTAGTTACCAAAAGGATACTATTGTATATTTTCAACACTTTTTTCACAGCTGATGGAGTGATACCATGATCGACAAAATGCTCATTCGTGGGGCAAAGGTCCACAATCTTAAAAATATCGACGTCGACATTCCGCTCGGTAAGATCGTCGGCATCGCGGGCGTGTCCGGCTCAGGAAAATCCTCACTGGCGCTCGGCGTGCTGTATGCCGAGGGCTCGCGTCGCTACCTTGAAGCGCTGTCCACCTACACGCGCCGCCGCATGACGCAGGCGTCCAAGGCGAGCGTGGATGAGGTTCTGTATGTTCCCGCCGCGCTGGCGCTGCACCAGCGCCCCGGCGTGCCCGGCATCCGCAGCACATTCGGCACGGGCACAGAGCTTTTGAACAGCCTGCGTCTGATGTTCTCGCGTTTAGCCAGCCACCGCTGCCCGAACGGGCACTACGTCCCACCTTCCCTGCTCGTTGCGGCGGGCAAGGAGCTCGTCTGTCCCGAGTGCGGCGCGCATTTCTACGCGCCGTCCGCCGAGGAGCTGGCGTTCAACTCACAGGGTGCCTGCCCAAAGTGCAGCGGCACGGGCATCGTCCGCACCGTCGACTTAGACACACTCGTGCCCGACGATTCCCTGACCATCGACGGCGGCGCGGTCGCGCCGTGGAACAGCCTGATGTGGTCGCTGATGACCGACATCTGCCGCCAGATGGGCGTGCGCACGGATGTACCGTTCCGCGACCTGACCAAAAACGAAAAGGACATCGTCTTCCACGGCCCCGCGGAGAAGAAGCACATCTTCTACCACAACAAGAATTCCAACCAGGCGGGCGAGCTGGACTTCACCTACTTCAACGCCGTCTATACCGTCGAAAACGCACTCGCCAAGGTTAAGGACGAAAAGGGCATGAAGCGCGTCGAAAAATTCCTCAAGGAAGAGACCTGCCCCGAATGCCACGGCACGCGTCTCTCTTCTGCCGCCCGCGCGCCGAAGCTGCGCGGCATTTCGCTCGACGAGGCCTGCGCAATGACGCTCTCGGACCTTGTCGACTGGGTGCGCGGCGTACCGGAGAGCCTTCCTACGGAGATGCGCCCGATGGCCGAGAGCATCTGCGAGGCGTTTGAGAGCACGGCAAAGCGGCTCATCGACTTGGGCCTCGGCTACCTGACGCTCGACCGCTCGGCCTCCACTCTCTCCACCGGCGAGCGGCAGCGCATGCAGCTCGCCCGCGCCGTGCGCAACCGCACGACCGGTGTTCTCTATGTGCTCGACGAGCCGTCGATTGGTCTGCACCCGTCGAATATCGTGGGCCTGACCGGTGTGATGCACGATCTCGTCGCCGACGGCAACTCCGTCATCTTGGTCGACCACGACACGCAGATTTTGAAGGAGGCCGACTGGATCGTCGAAATGGGCCCCGAAGCGGGCGCTAAGGGCGGCCATGTCATCGCCGAGGGGAACATCCCAACGATCGAAGAAAACCCGAATTCGCAGATTGGGCCGTTCCTCTCCAGCAAGGCTGAAACAAAGCTGCGCGAGCGCGCCAAAAAGGACGAACTGTTCGCAAACGGCACGGTTCATCTGTCTACTTCTCAGATCCACACTGTCAAGCCGCTTGAGGTCGACATCCCCAGGGGCCGCCTCACGGTCGTCACCGGCGTGTCCGGTTCGGGCAAGACGACGATGGTGCTCGAGAGCCTTGTCCCCGCGCTGGAAGCGAAGATCAACGGCAATCCCCTGCCCGCGCACATTCGCTCGGTCGAAGCCGACGGCATCGCGCACGTCAAGCTCATCGACGCGATGCCCATCGGCATCAACGTCCGCTCCACGGTCGCGACCTACGCGGGCGTGCACGATGAGCTGCGCAAGCTCTACGCCAAGTCGCCCGACGCGAAGGAACACTGCTATAAAGCGAGCGATTTTTCCTATAACACCGGCTCTCTCCGCTGCCCCGACTGCGACGGCACGGGCGTTGTAAGTCTCGACGTGCAGTTTCTGCCCGACGTCAACATTCCCTGCCCCGACTGCCGCGGCTCGCGCTACGCAAGGGCCGCCTATGGCGTGAAGCTCACGAACAAGGCGGGCGAAAACGCCTCGCTCCCTGAGCTTATGGACATGGACGTCAACTCTGCCATTGAATTCTGCGCGGACCGGAAAACCGTCAGCCAGAAGCTGTGTATTTTGAAGCAGCTGGGGCTCGGCTACCTGACGCTCGGCGAGGAAACGCCGAGCCTGTCCGGCGGCGAGGCGCAGCGTTTGAAGCTCGCCAGCGAGATCGGCCGCACGCAGACCGACTCTGCCTTCGTCTTCGATGAACCGTCGATCGGCCTGCATCCGCTGGATGTTCGCGTGCTGCTCGGCGTCTTCCAGGCGCTTTTGGACAACGGCGCAACGGTCGTGGTCATCGAGCACGACCTCGACGTCATCCGCAACGCGGACTTTCTCATCGACATGGGCCCCGGCGGCGGTGAGGCCGGCGGCAGGATCGTCGCCTCCGGCACGCCGGAGGAAATTCAATTGAACCCCGACAGCATCACCGGTCAATATCTGTAACACAAAGGAGGTCATACCATGGAATTACCTGCCTGCCCCGTCGAGACGACGCTCATGCTCATCGGCGACAAATGGAAGGTGCTCATCCTGCGCGACCTGATGGACGGCACCAAGCGCTTCGGTGAACTTAAAAAGTCCATCGGCCATGTGACGCAGAAGGTGCTGACCGCGCAGCTGCGCGACATGGAGGCCAAGGGCCTGCTCACCCGCAAGGTCTACGCCGAGGTACCGCCGCGCGTCGAATACACGCTGACCGAGACCGGCTACAGCCTAAAGCCCATCCTCGATTCCATAGTCGACTGGGGCACAAATTACAAGCAGCAGAATGCCGCGCAGGAGGAACGCCATGATTCGTGAAATATGCAAAGCTGAAGTCTTCCTCGCCCAAAAGGCCGAAGCCGCCACGGCGGACGATCTCAACACCGCGCAGGACCTTCTCGACACGCTAATCGCCCACAAGGACGGCTGCGTCGGCATGGCGGCGAACATGATCGGCGTCAACAAGCGCATTATCGCTTTTGAAAATGACGGCGAATACATGCTCATGTTCAACCCCGTCATCGTCAAAAAGTCCGGCCCCTACGACACCGAGGAGGGCTGCCTGTCTCTCACCGGCACGCGCAAGGCAAAGCGCTTCCAGACCGTCAAAGTCCAGTGGCAGAACGAAAAATTCCAAACACGCCTCAAGACCTTCACCGGCTGGACGGCGGAGATCATCCAGCACGAGATCGACCACTGCGAGGGGATCGTCATTTAGACATCAGGAGGTGCATCATGCTCAAGCAGCTCAAATACTTTCAATCCGTCGTGCGTCTCGGGAGCTTTTCCGCCGCAGCGGAGGAAAATTTCATCTCGCAGTCAGCCATCTCCCAGCAGGTGCAGTCCTTGGAGCGTGAGCTGGGCTTTGCGCTGCTCGTGCGCAAAAATCGCTCATTTTCGCTCACGCCTGCGGGCGAATACTTTTACCGTAAGAGCCTGCTGCTCACAGCGGCCTGCGACCGCATGTGCGCCGAGGCGGCGAAGATCGCCAAGGGCGAGGCGGCGAATTTGAAGATCGGCTACCTGCGCACCTATGCAGGTGGAGAGTTCCACCGCGCGCTCGCGGCCTTTTCGGCGAGGTATCCCGACGTCAGCGTCTCCATCGCGTACGGCAGCCATGGGGAGCTGTGTGATATGCTGAGCGAGGATCGGGTCGAGATCACGCTCAACGATCAGCGCCGCTTGTTTCCGACGCCTACGAAAATCTGATCCTTGCAGCCCGGCCCTCCCTGATTGAAGTCTCCGCCCACAGCCCAATCACGCAGATGGCGGCGGTCGCACCGGCAGAGCTCAAGAATTTTTCCTGCATTCTGATCGCCCCGCCGCCGGAGCGGGAGGCGGAGCAGGAATTCAGCCGCATTGTACTCGGCTTTCCAAGTGAATTCCTGTATGCCGAGAATCTGGAGGAGGCGCGCCTTCTGGTCGCGGGCAACAGGGGATTTTTTCCGCTGGAGGGCGGCGAAAGGCAGGCGGCCGAACCGCTCACCCGTGTGCCGCTTTTGGCGCAAAAAGATAAGAAAGGAGCGAAACAATGGCAGCATTGATCGCATTTTACTCCCGCGCGGGAGAGAACTACTTCGGCGGCGCGTACCGCCGCATTTCCGTCGGCAACACCGAAAAGGTTGCTGAAATGCTCGCGGATCTGACCGGCGGCGAGCTGTACAAAATTGAGCAGGCCGAGCCCTATTCAGACGACTACAAGACCTGTGTGGCGCAGGCGCGTGAGGACTGGCAGAAAAACGCCCGTCCCGCGGTGTTGGATCTGCCCGATGACCTGGACGCCTATGATGAAATTTACCTCGGCTACCCCAACTATTGCAGTACGATGCCGATGGCGGTCTACACCTTCCTCGAGCACTACGACTTCACGGGCAAGACCATCCACCCCTTCTGCACGCACGAGGGCAGCGGCCTTTCCGATACCGAAAACGACATCCGCAAGGCTGCCCATGGCGCGGCGGTCACGAAGGGCCTCGCCATCCACGGCAGCCACGTGGACGAGGCGAAGAGCGCGCTTGCCCAGTGGGCTGAGGAGGTCGCAAAATGAAAAAGCTCCTGATCGTTTACTACTCCTAGTCGTGCGGCAACACCGAGCGCACCGCAAAAGCGTTGCAGAGCGTCGCCGGCGGCGATCTTGTGAGGCTCGACACCGCCGTGCCGTACTCCGGCAGCTACAACGATGTGGTCGATCAGGGCCAGCGCGAGGTGAACGCGGGCTTTGAGCCGGAGCTCAAGCCGCTTCCCGTCAACGTCGCCGACTACGACGTCATCGCCGTCGGCGACAAAAAGCTCGCAAACGCGCAGGCCATCGTTAAGACAATGAACGAGGCGGGCTTCGATGTCACACCCGTCGAGATGGACCTCTCGAGCCGCTCGTCCATCAAGGCCCTCATTGCCGGGGGCAGAGGTACGGCGAGATCAAGATGCTGGTCAACGCTGCGGGTGTGTCGCCCAGTCAGGCGCCCATCGAGGCGATCCTGAAGGTCGACCTCTACGGTACGGCGGTACTTTTAGAAGAGATCGGCAGGGTCATCGCACCGGGCGGCGTGGGCGTGACGATCTTGAACCAGTCCTGCTGGCGCATGCCCGCCCTGATGGCGGAGCAGGGCGAAAAGCCCGCCACCACGCCGACGGAGGAGCTGCTGTCCCTCGACTTTTTGCAGCCCGAGAACATCCGTGACACGCTCCATGCCTATCAGATGGCGAAGCGCTGCAACGAGAAGCGCGTCACGGCGCAGGCGGTCGAATGGGGCAAGCGCGGCGCGCGCCTGAACGACATCGCCCCCGGCATCATCGTCACGCCGCTGGCACTCGACGAGTTCAACGGCCCGCGCGGCGACTTCTACAAGAACATGTTCGCTAAGTGCCCCACGGGACGCCCCGGCACGGCGGACGAAGTCGCAAACGTCGCCAAGCTTTTGATGAGCGACAAGGGCGCGTTCATCACGGGCTCGACCTTCCTCATCGACGGCGGCGCGACCGCGAGCTACTTCTACGGCCCGCTGCGCCCCGAAAAAGCATGATTTTTCCCTCTCTCTCAAAAAAGCGGCAGAGCCGCCGGAGCATTCCGGTGGCTCTGCCGCTTTTTTTACTCAAATCTGCTCCTCGCATTCTGTCTTGATCGTCTTCACACCGAAGAGGAAGTAGACGAGGTGGCAGAGCCACACAATAGCGAGAATAGTGCAGGGAATGTAGAGCGCTTTTCGCAGCATCAGGAAAAAGCCGACGGCCATCAGCAGCGTCACGGACATCAGGATGCCTGCCTTGGTCTGCGCGGTCATGCCCTTTTTCTTCACGAATGAGTCGAGGTGTTTTTGATAGAGCTCTGTGCCGAGAAACCATGTGTGCAGCTTTTCCGACGAGTTTGCAAAGCAGAACACCGTCGCAAGGAAGAACGGCACCGTGGGCAGCACCGGCAGCACGATGCCGACGCAGCCGAGCGCAAGGCACACGCAGCCGAGGATCAGGAAGAAAAGGCGTTTCAGCTTCATCGGTTTTCTCTCTCCAGTCTCTTTTTTTCGCGCTTTGTCTCCACCACGTGGCGAATTGCGGCGACGGGGTGATAGAAAATCATCCGCGGGCCGGAAAAGCGCATCACGGCGCGGATCTTTTCACGCATGTCAGGTTTGTAGCAGTGCACGCGGCAGTTGACGCAGAAGGTCTTCGTCTCCATGAACGGGCAGTGCTCGGAGCGGGCGCGGGCGTAGTCGTTCAGCGCCGCGCACTCGGGACAGCGCACGCCCTTTGTGTGGTGATTGCGGCGGCAGTAGAGGGCGATCATCTGCGAGATCATCTTCTTTTCGCGCTCGCGCTTGGTTTCGATATCCTTCATCAGCTCATTCTCCCGTGCTCGACGGAGTAGACCGTGTCGGCGATGCGCATGGTCGACGCGCGGTGCGACACGAGCACGACGGTCTTGCCCGCGCACTGCTCGTGCAGCGATTTCAGGATGACCGCCTCGTTTAAGCTGTCGAGATTGCTCGTCGGCTCGTCGAGCAGCAGGAAGGGCGCATCGTGCAAAAACGCACGTGCTAACCCCAGCCGCTGCCGCTCCCCGCCGGAGAGCGTATCGCCCAGCTCGCCGACCGGCGTGTCGTAGCCCTGCGGCAGCGTCATGATGAATTCGTGCACGGCAGCCTTTTTGCAGGCCGCGACGATCTCGTCGTCCGTCGCGTCGAGCTTTGCGATACGGAGGTTATTTTTGATGCTGTCGTGGAAGAGATGCGTCTCCTGCGTGACGAAGCTCTCCATCTCGCGCAGATTCCCTGTGTTGACGCGGGAAACGTCGGTGCCTGACAGGCGGACGCGGCCCTTCTGCACATCCCAGAAGCGCATCAGGAGCTTTAAAAGCGTCGATTTTCCGCTGCCACTGCGGCCCACAATGCCGACGACGCTCCCCTCCGGGAAGCGGACGGAAACGTCGGAGAGAATGTCCTCCCCGCCGTAGGAGAACGTGACGTGCTCGGCCTCCGCGCCGGTAAATTCGACCTCTTTCTGTCCGCTGACCTCGTCGACCACGGGTTCTTCATCCAGAATGTCGAGCACGCGGTTGCCCGCGGCGAAGGTGTTTTGCAACGTCGCACCGAGATTTGCCAGCGCGACCGTGGGGCCGAACGACGAGAACAGCGCAAGGACCGCAATGAGCGCCCCGTCGAACGTCAGCTCTCCGCGCTGCACCAGCGCCGCGGAAGAAACCAGCATTGCAAGGTCGAAGAGCAAAATGGCCGTGTTCGTGATGCCCATGTTCTGGCCCGTGAGACGCTTGAGCTTGGCTTCCTCTTTGGATAGCGCATCGGTGCGCGCATCCATCTCGGCGCGGCGCTCTGCGCCCCGATCGTACTGAATGGTCTCGTTCAGGCCGCGCAGGCTGTCGAGCACGAAGGCCGACAGCGCGCCCGACTCCGTGCGGAATCGCATCCCCGTATCGCCCGAGCGGCGGGACGTAATGAGTGGGATGACTACGCCGACGCAGACGTAAGCCGCGAGTGCCAGAAGGCCGAGCAACGCGTGATAATGCCCGATGAACAGACACATGATGAGCGTGAACAGCGCCGCGATGGCCGCGGGCGAGATCGTGTGCGCGTAGAAGACCTCGAGCAGCTCAATGTCCGACGTGATGACGGAGATGAGGTCGCCGCGGTCGCGGCCCTCGAGCTTCGCGGGGCAGAGACGGCGCAGTGCGCGGAAGACCTTGTCGCGGATCAGCGCAAGCAGCTTGAAGGCGATGAAGTGGTTGCAGGACTGCTCGGCGTAGCGGAAGATGCCGCGCACGAGCGCGAAGAGCAGCACACAGACGCACGTCGTCTTGAGCGCGACGGGCGTTGCGAAGCCGAGTAGGTCAAGCACGGCAAAGCCGCCGAAGATCGTGATGAACGCAGCGCAGAGGTTGCCGACAAGGCCCATCAAAATGGCGAGCACCATGTAGCCGCTCAGTGGCTTCACGAGGCCGATGAGCCGCGCCATGACGGTAAAACCGCTTCTTTTTTTCATTTTGCCGCCTCCTCTCCGTAGTGCTCCAACACCTGCTGGGCCGACCACAGCGCGGTGTAAGCGCCGCCCTGCTTCAGCAGCGCCTCGTGCGTGCCGTGCTGAACGATATTGCCGCGCTCCAGCACGTAAATTTCATCCGACGCTGTGACGTTCGCCAAACGGTGCGAGATCAGCAGCACCGTCTTCCGACCCGCCAATGCGTGAATTTGCGCCATGATGTCGTTCTCGCTCTCAACGTCGATGTTCGACGTAGCCTCGTCGAAGATGTACACCGGACTGTCGTGCAGCAGCGCGCGGGCGAGCGCAAGGCGCTGGCGCTGACCGCCCGAAAGGTTCTCGCCGCGCTCGGAAAGTAAGGTGTCGAGCCCCGCTTCCCCTCTGAGAAAGTCCGCGAGATTGACCTGCGTGAGCGCGCTCCAGAGCTCATCATCGCTTGCACCAGGCTTGCCCATCAGCAAATTGTCGCGTACCGTACCCTTGAAGAGGTAGCTCTGGTGGCTGACGTAGGTGATGCGCCGCATCAGGCTCGCTTCTTCAATGTTGCGCAGCTCCGCGCCGCCGACGGTCATCGAGCCGGTGTAGCCCTTGTTCCGGCCCATCAAAAGTGCGGAGATCGTCGACTTGCCGCAGCCCGACTCGCCGACGAGCGAGACGAATTTGCCCTGCGGGATCGTCAGATCGACGCCGTGCAGAATTTCGCGCTCCGGCTCGTAGGAAAAGCGCAGGCCGCGGCAGACAATGTCGCCCGCGGGACAGCTGACGCCGCCGTGTGCGGGCTCGGACAGGTCGAGCAGGCGGAAAATCTTATCGCTCGCGGCCATGCCGTTCATGGCAATATGGAAAAACGAGCCGAGCTGGCGCATGGGGATGAAAAAGTCCGCCGCCAGCAGGATGATGAGCAGCGCGCCCGCAAGGTCGATCTTCCCCGCGCGCAGCTGCGTTGCGGCCATGATGACGCCGAGCGCCGCGCCGCCGTAGGCGATGAGGTCCATGATCGTGATGGAGTTGAGCTGCATCGTAAGAACCTTCATCGTGATCTTGCGGAACTTTTCGGCCTCGACGTTCATCTCATCATTTTTGAAGGCGTCGGCCTGATAGATTTTCAAGGTCGTCAAGCCCTGCAAATTTTCAAGAAACGTGTCGCCGAGCGCCGTGTACTGCCCCCAGTATTTCGAGAGCAGCTTCTTCGCCCATGTCTGTACCGCCGCGATGGCGACGGGGATGAGCGGCACGCAGACGAGCAGCACGACCGCCGCCGGCACGCTCACGAAGTACAGCACGACAAAAAGCGTCAGCGGCGCGAGCATCGCGTAGAAAAACTGCGGCAGATACGCGCCGAAGTACGTTTCGAGCTGGTCGACGCCCTCGACCGCGACCTGCACGACCTCCGACGTTTTGACCTGCTCAGAATACGACGCGCCGAGGCACAGGAGCTTGTCATAGATCGCGCCGCGCAGCGTCTTCTTGACCGCCTTGGACGATAGATACCCCATGCGCGACGCGCCGACGGTACAGCCGTATCGCACGGCGACAGCTGCAAGCGCGATCACGGCGGTCGTGACGATCTTACTCTGCGTCATGCTGCCCGCGAAGAGCGCGGCGAACAGCTCCGTCACGGCGCTCATCATCGCGATGTTCGCGCACAGCGAGCACCATTGCAGCGCGACGTTGCCCGCGATATATTTTTTGCTCTCCGGCACCGCGCCGATGAGCCGTTTGTTGATCATCATAAGAAAAAGCCCTGCCTTTCGGTGGTCGTTCAGTTAGAGAACATGAACCGCCGGTCGAAAACGGCCGACGGACACATGGTTCAAGATACCATATCCGCCCCCCATTCCGCAAGCAGAAAATGCAGGAAACGCAAGTATACGAGAGGCAATATGCCTCTTTCGCCCCTTTCGGTTAAAAAAAAAAGCCGCGGCGATTTTTCTCTCAGGTTCAAGTCCCTTTACTCCGCCGGTTTTCCTACACAAAGCGCTTGTCTGCGCGCGCCACGGCTGGTACAATAGAGGCAATACAATATTCGGGCAGTGCTCGAGCAAAGACACAGGAGGTCGCCATGGTACTCTATTTCACCGGCACCGGCAACAGCCGCCACATCGCCGAGCGGATCGCACACGCGCTGAACGATACGCTCATCAGCCTGAATGACCGCATCAAATCAGGCGACATAACACCGCTCGCCGTCAATGGACGGCTCGTCCTCGTCATGCCGACCTACGCCTGGCGCATCCCGCGCATCGTGCGCGACCATCTGCTGCGAACAGAGCTGCGCGGCGCGAGGGAAACGTGGTTCGTCATGGACTGCGGCAGCGAGATCGGCAACGCCGCGAAGTACAACCGCGCGCTCTGCCGCGAAAAGGGCCTCGTCTACATGGGCACGGCGCAGATCGTCATGCCGGAGAATTTCATCGCCATGTTCAACGCGCCAACCGTCGAGGAGGCTCGCCGGATCGTCGCCAAAGCCGAGCCGTTCATCGACCGCGCGATCGCCGCGATCCGCGCAGGACACATGTTCTCGCCGCCGCGCAAAAAACTCTACGACCGCATCGCGAGCAGCGCGGTGAACCCGGTTTTCTATTTGCTGTTTGTGAAGGCAAATCCCTTTACTGCAAGCGATGTCTGCATCGGCTGCGGCAAATGCGAAAAGCTCTGCCCGCTGAATAACATCACACTGCAAAACGCCCGTCCCGTCTGGGGAACCAACTGCACACAGTGCATGGCCTGCATCTGCTATTGCCCGACAAGAGCCATCGAATACGGCAAGAAAAGCGCCGGCAAGCCGCGCTACCATTTCGAAGAATTGTAAAATAGTTTCACTTTACAGAAGTTCAGCAAGCAGAGCGCGTCTCTTACAAAAGTTTTTCTCTTTCGACATGTTCTTCCCATATAGGCAGAAACCTCGTGCTTTCTCAAAAATGTCATCCCTTTGCCGCGCATTTCGATCAGCGGCGATACTTCACAAAACTTATCAAAAGCCACGCGCCTAAGGGCGCGCGGCTTTTGATGTTTACATAATATCACGTTCTGCTGCTTTCTCTTTTTTCTCCATCCTCCATTTGACAAAGGTCCACAGCACGTTGACCAGCACCCAGCCGAGGCCTGTTGCCAGCGCGACGGCGGGGAGGCCCATTTTGCCGACCAGCAGCCACGAGAGGACGACTCGCAGCGCGATGTGGCTCGTCGCACCGAGGAACGGGACGGACACCTTCCCGATGCCGTTAAAATAGCCAGCGAATGTGTTGCCGGTGAAGCAGAGCGTGTAGAAAAGCGCCACGAGCTTCAGATAGTCGCGCGCATTCTCAAACGCCGCGCCGCTGCGCGTCCCGAGCATAAAGCCGACCGACGTGCTCGCGCTAACGTACATGATGAGCGTCATCGCAAGCCCCATCGCAAGCATCAGAAAAAGGCTGCTGCGAAACGATTCCTTCACGCGCTCTTCTTTCCCTGCTCCCCGATTCTGTGCCACGAGCACGGAGGTCGCAGCGCTGCCGCTGTCGCCAAGCGAGTTGGCAAAGCCCTCGATGCGCGTCGTCGCCGTGTAGGCCGAGATCATGTCCGTGCCGCCGGTGTTGACCGCGCCCTGCACCAGGAGCTTTCCGGTGTACAGGCTCGACTGGTGCAGCGCCGTGACGAAGCTGAAATGCGCCGTCTGCTTCAATAGCTCTCCATCCATACGGCAGTCCGCGCGGGCAAAAATGAGCTCCGGTGCCTTGCGCCGCAGGTAGAGGATGCACAGCACCGCCGAAATGGCCTGCGACGCCGCCGCCGCCCACGCCGCGCCCGCGATGCCCAACTGAAAGCGCGCAACAAAGCAGTAGTCGAGCGCGACATTGACCGTCACCGCCGCGGCGAGCACCATCAGCGCCGCGTTCGCCCGCCCGATGGCACGCAGCAGCGCGCCGTAGAGGTTGTAGAAAAACGCCGCGGGCAGGCTCGCCAAAATGATCGTCAGATACACCGAGACAAAGGTCTTGAGCTCGCTTGGCGTCTGGATGAGCCGCAGCAGCGGCGAGAGCAGCAAAAAGCCGAGGCCGCTGCACGCGAGCGTCACCAGCAGCCCGCACGAGAGCGAGAGCCAGTGCTCGCGGCGAAAGCGCTCGCGCTCGCCCGCACCGTAGAGCTGGGCGAAGATGACGGAAATGCCCGTGCACGCGCCTGTGATCATAAAGAGGAAAAGGTTCATCACCGAGCCCGCAACGCCGACAGCGGCGAACTCCAAATCGCCCGCAAAGCGCCCGAGGATAAAGGCGTCCACCGTGTTGTAGAGCTGCTGCAAGATACTGCCCATGATGAGCGGTGCGGCCAGGCGCAGCAGATGCTGCGGGATGCTGCCGCTCGTTAGATCGTAAGAGCGTGCCATAGTTTCCCCCATTTCCAAGGATTTGACAACAGCATACACCCGCGCTATTCTTTGCGTAAACCGATGATCCATCAAACCATCTTTGACAATTTCGCAAAGGAGAACGCCATGGAACTCGATCGCTACCGCGCGCTCGTCTGCGCCATTGAGACCGGAAGTCTGTCCGCCGCCGCGGAGGCGCTGCAATACACGCCCTCCGGCGTGAGCCGCATGGTCGCGGCGCTTGAGGAGGAGACGGGCGTTCCGCTCCTGCTGCGCGAGCACAGCGGCGTTCGCCCGACAAAGGAGTGCGAAAAGCTACTGCCCGCCATCCGCGACCTACTGCACGCGGGCGAGAGCTGCGCCCAGCTCTCCGCGCAGCTGCGCGGGCTGGATGTTGGCACGGTTACCGTCGGCACGGCATACAGCGCGTTTTATTCGCCGCTCGCGCGCATCATATCGGATTTCCACGCGCGCTACGGCGGCATTCAGGTGCAGCTGCGCGGTGGGTACAGCACAGAGCTGAGCACACAGCTCAACGCGCACCAACTCGATCTGTGCTTCATCTCCGCGCGCGAGGGTGGGCATGACTGGCTCCCCATCGGCTACGATGAGCTGACGGCCTGGGTTCCCGCTGCGCATCCGATGGCATGGCTGCCCGCGCTGCCGGTCGCGGCGTTCGCCAAAGAACCGTACATCGAGACCTATCCTGACAAGGACATCGACAACGCGCGCAGACCGCCGCTTCGGTTATGCGGCCATCCCGCTCGCCGTGCTGCTCGCCTTCTCTCGTCTTTATTTATATGTGCACTTTCCGAGCGACGTGTTCGCCGGCGCGGTGCTGGGGCTTGTGATCGGTGAGCTCGTCTCCCGTTATGCTTCAAAGCTCTTTCAAAAGCGCGGATAATGGTGCAACCCCCTTCGCACAGGGCAAACTTCTTATTATTTCCAGATAAAATTAGGGTTCTTTTAAGGTGCTGTTCATACTGTATTCATATTCCCTGTGTAGTCTAAGCGCCGGTACAACAGAAAGGGTGATAATTTGAACAAAACATTTGGCAAAAAGGCCGGGGTGCAGATTCTTTTTCTGCTGCTTGGCCTCGCATTTCTCGTCTGCGGTGTGATGCGCGGCGAGGCGGACACGGTGCTGAACAAGGCGATCAAACTATGTCTGGAGTGTGTGGGCATTGGATAAGAAAAAACCGTTTTCCTTTCTGCTCGCCCGCTGGCGCGGACTGGTCCAGGCCTGCGCGGCTCTGCTGACGAATCTGCACCTGCCGAACTTCCTCACGGGTACGCTCTATCGCGGCGCAGGCAAGACCGTGTGCGTGCCGGGACTGAACTGCTACTCCTGTCCGGGTGCGGCGGGCGCGTGTCCCATCGGCGCGTTTCAGGCTGTCGTCGGCTCGTCGAAATTCAGCTTTTCCTATTACATCACCGGCATCCTCATCCTGCTCGGCGTGCTGCTGGGCCGCTTCATCTGCGGTTTCCTCTGCCCGTTCGGCTGGTTTCAGGAGCTGCTGCACAAGATCCCGACCAAAAAGCTCTCCACCAAGCGCCTAAAGCCGCTGACCTACCTCAAATACGTCATCTTGGTGGTGATGGTCTTCCTGCTCCCGGTGCTCGTGGTGAACGAAGCGGGCATGGGCGACCCGTTCTTCTGCAAATATCTCTGCCCGCAGGGCGTGCTCGAAGGCGCCATCCCGCTCTCGCTTGTCAACAGCAGCATCCGTGCCGCGCTCGGCAAGCTCTTTTCGTGGAAGCTCTGCGTGCTCATCACGGTCGTTGTGCTGAGCGTCATCTTCTACCGCCCGTTCTGCAAGTGGCTCTGCCCGCTCGGCGCGTTCTACGCGCTCTTCAACCGCGTGTCGCTGCTGTCGATGCACGTTGACGAGAGCAAATGCGTCTCCTGCGGCAAGTGCGCAAGGACCTGTCCCATGGACGTGGATGTGACCAAAACGCCGAACCACAGCGAATGTATCCGCTGCGGCAAATGCGTGACCGCCTGCCCGACGGAGGCCGTCCGCTTCCGCTACGCCTTCGGCAGCGGCGGAGCATGTTCCAAATTGTCTCAAAAACCGATCATTGAAGAAAACAAAGGAGAATAAACCATGAATTTTAAGAAGATCATTACGCTGCTGCTCGCCTTTACGCTGACGCTGTCCCTCGCCGCCTGCGGCAGCAAGGGCGACGGCAAGGGCGATGGCGATGCGCAGGGCGCGACCGCCGAGGAGATCTACGCCCAGATCCAGGAGCTCGCCGACAAGGAAAACGCCATCATGGAAGAGAACCTTGAGCTGTGGCAGAAGCTCTTCGCCGCCATGAACGAAAAGCGCGACGAGATCCCCGATGAATCGAACTACGGCGCTTACCTGCTTGCCGCCCTCGACCTTGTGAAGGATCAGTTCACCGAGGACGAACTCAAGACGCTGACCGAAGGCTCCGAGCAGATCCGCGACCTTGAAGACCAGATCCAGCCCCTGCAGGAGCAGTACGCCGCACTTCAGCCCGCAGGCGACGGTGAAAACGGCGACATGAGCGCCGCCGTTCCGACCTTCCCCACCTTCACCGGCAAGGACCTTGACGGCAACGACGTGGACAGCAGCATCTTCTCCCAGAACGCTGTGACGGTCGTGAACTTCTGGTTCAGCGGCTGCAAGCCCTGCGTGGCGGAGCTTGGCGATCTGAACGCCCTCAACGAGACGCTCAAGAAGCAGGGCGGCGCGCTCATCGGCATCAACGTCGATACCCTCGATGGCAACGCCGATGCGATCAGCACGGCCAAGAGTCTGCTTGAATCCAAGGGCGCAAGCTACCAGAACATCTACTTCCCCTCCGACAGCGCAGCCGGCGACTTTGCGGGCGACATCATGGCCTTCCCGACCACCTATGTCATCGACCGCAGCGGCGCCATCGTCGGTGAGGCGATGCTCGGCGGCATCGACAACGAGGACAACATGGCAGCGCTCCAGAAGCTGATCGACCAGGCCCTCGCAAACGACAGCGCAAAGTAAGCTTTCCATCACAGCAAAAATACGCCCCGCGGATCATCCGCGGGGCGCGTTTTGTTTCTCTCTATCTTTTTACCCGAGCGATACCTCGCGGTAGAACGCGGCGTATGCCGCCTCCTGATAGGGGCGCAGCGCAAGGTTGCCAAGGCCGAACGTCAGCGAGCTGAGGATCATCCAGCCGATGAAACTGAATTGCAGGCAGAACAGCCGCCAGCGGTTGCCCCGCATCAACTCTTCGGACCTCCATCATCGCCTTCGAGCCCTTCATCACCTCGCCCGGCGCCATGTCCGGGTGCTCGGCCAAAATGTAGTCCGTCATCGCGTAGGTGTAGCCCATAATCAGTCCCGGAATGACGAGCAGGATCGTCCCCAGCAGAATATAGAGGCCCTTCCAAAGCCGCGTCAGCGTCGTCGTCTTCCAGTTCGGAAGATAGGCGAGCAGCGCCTCAAAGCCCGGCTCCGTGCGGTCGACAAGGCCAAGGTTATATTTGGCATACCCCACGCCCACGATGCTGCCGAGGATGAAGTACGCCGCCGCCAACACGAGCGCGATCACGATGAGATAGACCACACCGCCGACGAGCAGTCCGCTCCACTTCGGGTCCAAACCGTAGCCTGTGGAGTAAATCGTCTGTCCGCCGTAGCCAAACGTCGTCGACACGCCCGAGGACACATCGTAATTGAATTTGACCTCCGGACCGCCGCTCCCTGCGCCGCCGAGCAGCACCGCCACAAGGCCGATCAGAATGGCGATGGGCCACTTGCCGCGCAGCGCCTCGCGCGCCGCCTGCCGAAAATCCGCCGCAAGCTTCATAAATTCTCCTCTCCGCCCTCCGCATGGGAGGGTCTCTCTCAAATCTTCTTGCTTCTGCTTATTTAGACGCATTCCGCGCCCGTTTTGTTTCACCGGGCGCCAAATTTTCTCGCATTCATGATATCATATGCCGCTGGGAATGGGAATCTCTCTTCTTTCTTTTCCTTGCAAGTCGTTTCCGCCTCTGGTAAAATACCAGAAAACGACAATGGAGGAGACGCATGAGACCAAGCGAACTGCTCGCCGCGCTGCACACGGCGGAAAAATTGAAGGACACTACCCGCCACTGCTACACCTCCGGCGGGCGGCACGAGAGCGTTGCCGAGCACAGCTGGCGCATCGCGCTGATGGCGTTTTTCCTGCGCGATGAATTTCCCGAGGCCGACATGGACAAGGTGACGCGCATGTGCCTCATCCACGACCTCGGCGAGTGCTTCACGGGCGATATCCCCGCCTTTGACAAGACCGCACAGGACGAATCGACGGAGGAAGCGCTGCTCTACCAGTGGGTCGCATCGCTTCCCTCCCCCTGCCGCGAGGAGATGCGCGCACTCTACGACGAGATGGCCGCGCTCGAAACGCAGGAGGCCCAAATCTACAAGGCGCTCGACAAGCTCGAGGCCGTGATCTCCCACAACGAGTCCGACATTTCGACCTGGGAGGACCACGAATACGACCTCCAGCTCACCTACGGCGAGCAGAACGTCGCCTTTTCACCCTACCTGACGGCGCTTCGTCAGGCTGTCCGGCAGGAATCGCTCGACAAGATCGCACGCGAGGGTGACCGGCGCAAATAAAATCTTTCGCAGCCCATGTACAGCAAAAAGCACTTCCCGCCGCTGGCGGGAAGTGCTTTTCTATGTCTTTTATTCCACGATCTCCGCGTCCAGCAGGTCAAGGATCGCCTGGTCGGCGCTCCAGAAGTAGGACTCCTCGCCGAGAAGCTCGGTGATGCCCGCGCGGTCAAAGTAGCTGCGCACCGCCTCGGTCATGCCGCAGCAGGCAACCGTCTTGCCCTGACTCTTGAGCGACTCGCACAGTTCGAGCATCGCCTGCGCGCCCGAAACGTCCACGCTCGGCATACCGCGCATCGACAAGATGATGTGGTCGTACTGCGGCATCTCCGCCATGCGGTGGTTGAACTCATCCACCGCGC
>OHFD01000258.1_pt1 | contig 20003 bp, 18 predicted proteins | sample 1567451 | NCBI WGS metagenome assembly OHFD01 (sample SAMEA3879588, study PRJEB24766) | human gut metagenome | biome: human-associated habitat; feature: feces | place: USA | collected 1985/1987 | reverse complement strand
TAGTTTTCCTTCAGCCATGGAATGATGATGGAGGTATCCAGACCGCCGGAGTACGCCAGAACAACCTTTTTAATATCCTTCTTATCCTTTTTCATGATAAAATTCCCCTCTCTGTAATTGTCAAGACCCGCAGGGTGTTGCTGCTTGCTGTGTGTCTTGAATATTTATTCATTCATTGCTGTATATTATACACTCTTTTATACATTTTGCAAGATGGCAAACCTGCCAAAGGATTTTCTACATTCCGGTTTGTTTTAGGCAGGTTGCTGAATAGTTATGCGTTTATGCAGCGGATGCCTGCAAAAATATACAGGCATGTATGTATACACAGCACCGATACGGGTATTATAGCACGGTTTTCTGCAATGAGCAACACAAAATTGCAGTTTTCGCAACACGAGTGGTGCTGGCGGGAAAGCGGCAAAGCCCCTCAGGCCTCGCAGGCTCGGCCAGCTCCCCCGGAGGGGGAGCCTTTTTTGCGCGGGCTTCGCCCGCGTGAAAGCCTCCTCACGCAAGTGGGGAGGTGGTCGAGCGAAGCGATGACCGGAGGGGCTTTACCCCTTCGCCCCCGCCACGAACTCTTTCACCATCCCCAGCTCCTCCGGGAAGATGCAGTTCGGTATCGTCCCCTCGTCCACGGCACGGATGGCCTCGTCCAGATCAAACCACTTCACATAGTCGATCTCCGACCGCTGCACGGTGAAGTCCTCGGCCTCTTTGTCCAGCCAGAGGCAAAACACCTTGCTGACTTGATTGTCCTTAAACGGCTTGCCGTGAAAGACGCTTTCAAAGCGGAAGCGGCGCAGGCCGCACTCATGCAGGTCGGCGGGGGCGGCGGTCACGCCCAGCTCCTCCTTCAGTTCCCGCAGGGCCGAGCCGACAAACTCCGCCCCCGCCGGGATATGCCCGGCCGAGGAAATATCATAGCAGCCGGGGTAGGAATCCTTGGCGGCGCAGCGCATCTGCAAAAGCACCTGCACTGCGCCGTTCTTTTTCCGCACGATCCAGACATGGCTGGTGCGGTGGCGCAGCCCTTCGGCGTGGGCCACGGTGCGCGGCACGGCCTGCCCGGTGGGCAGACCGTTTTCATCGACAATATCCAGCATTTCAGGCATGGGGAACACTTCCTTAACAGATTTATTATCCCTTTATACCACAGTTTCGCCCTTTCCGCAATTTTTTCTTGCATGGCCCGCAAGCGGGTCGTGACGCTATGGGAGCGGGTGCAGGGGTTTAAAAATTCATAATCTTCTTTTATAATAATGATATTGTCGCAAACGGCCACGGGCGGATATGGAATCCGCCCCTACGGTTGCAGGGGGGGGCGTACCCGACGCCCCGCATCCGCCGTAACGCTTATAACAAGGAGAACGCACCCATGTCCCAGATGACAAAACGCGCACTGGTCGCATCACTGAAAGATCTGCTGGCCGAGAAGCCGCTGGACAAGATCACCGTGACCGACCTGACCGAGCACTGCGGCGTGAACCGCATGACCTTCTACTACCATTTTAAGGACATCTACGATCTGGTCGAGTGGGCCTGCATCGAGAATGCCACCCGCGCGCTGGCTGGGCAAAAGACCTACGACACCTGGCAGCAGGGCTTTTTGCAGATCCTGCAGGCTGTGCAGCGGGACAAGGTGTTTTTTACAAATGTCTACCACTCGATCAGCCGCGAGCATATCGAGAGCTACCTCTACCGCGTGACCTACGATCTGATGATCGGCGTGGTGGAGGAGAAGGCCGCCGGCATGACGGTGCGCGAGGAGGACAAGGAGTTCATCGCCGATTTTTACAAGTACGCCTTTGTCGGCCTGACGCTGGAATGGGTGCGCACCGGCATGAAGGAGGACCCCGCCGCCCTTGTGGAGCGCGTATCGACCCTGATCCACGGGGACATCACCAAATCTCTGAACGCCTGCCGCATCGACAAATAAATATGCGCAGACAAAAATCGCCCCCATCCGGTTGCGGCTCCGGATGGGGGCTTGGGGTATCGGTTTGTGTGAGGAGGAATCATGTTCCAGAATCACGGTTGCGGCTCCGTGACCCTGTGCTTATATAGTACAGGGCAACTGCTAAAAAACTATGTTTTTCGTATGAACATTTTGTAAATTACGCCGCAGTGCCGTTTGCCCGGGAAACGCCGGTTCCCTATTTCCTCTGCGGGGGGCCTTGACATAAGCGCGGGGGCTGTCCCAATCGGACAGCCCCCGCATTGTGTTCTGTTGCTTAAATCACGTTGTATTCCTTCAGCAGCTTCTCGACCTCGGTGCCCTCGATCTTCTTGAGGGCCTCCTTCATGGCGAGCTTGCCGACCAGCGGCATCTCCATGTCGGTGATCTTGCGGCCGTCGCGCAGCTTGACGGTGGCGTCCAGCAGGCAGCGGATGTCATAGACGCTGCCCCAGACCTCGGGCACGCCGCGGTCCACATTGAGCAGGGTGTAGACAGCCTCCATGCCGGTGCGGATGGAGTACTCGGTCGTGAAGATCGTGTCGCGGGCGGTCTCGGCAAACTGGCCGAGGAACGCAAAGTTCACAGCGCCCTCGGGTACGATGTCGGGGCGGTCGCCGGCGGCGCGCGGCATAAAGAACGCGTCAATATACGGCATCATGCAGGGCACAGTGTTGGCGCTGTTGGTCGCCATATCCTCGATCTGATCCTCGGGCACACCGATGTGGTAGAGCCACTCCATGCAGATCTCCTTGCCGGTGCAGTCGCGCATCGGCTTCTTGATATAGTCGCCCGGCTTGTCGGTGAACAGGCCGTAGACCCAGACGCAGAGCTGATCCTTGGGCTGGTCGCGGAACTGCTGCTGGCGGTTCAGCGTCCAGCTGAGCAGCCAGTTGGAATCGGTGACTGTGACGATGCCGCCGGTGACGACCTTGCCGCTGAACGGGTCGCGCTTGCAGATCTTCTTGATATAGGGCACAATGCGCTGGTCCAGCGTTGTAATGGTAGCACTCATCCAGTTGGACAGCTCGGGATCATAGCAGAATTTGTCGGGATGGCCGAAGCTCGGGTCCTGCGCGGCGATCTTGCGCCACAGGTCCCAGCCGCCGCCCTCCTTCAGCTCGGGCTTGAACTCAGCGGGGGTGTTCTGGCTGCCGATGGTCGAGTTCTCGACACAGCCGCCGTTCGTGATAAAGACGAGGTCGTTCTCGGTCAGGTCGATGGACTCTTCCTGCCCGTTGTGGAGGATGTCAATGCGGGTGGCCTGCTTCTTGCCGCCGGCGCAGTCGAAGGCGATGTTCGTGACCTTGGTGTCGTAGTGGAACTGGACGCCGAAGCCCTCGAGGTACTTGACCATCGGCAGGATCATCGACTCATACTGGTTGTAGCGGGTAAAGCGCAGCGCCGTAAAGTCGGGCAGACCGCCGATGTGGTGGATGTAGCGCTGCAGATAGCGCTTCATCTCCAGCGCACTGTGCCAGTTCTCAAAGGCGAACATCGTGCGCCAGTACATCCAGAAGTTCGAGTTCAGCACCTCATCGTCAAAGAAGTCGGTGATCTTCTTGTCGTACAGCTTCTCATCAGGGGACATGAACAGGTTCATGATCTCCATGGCGGCCTTGTCGGACAGACCGAACTTGCCATCGGTGTGGGCATCCTCGCCGCGGTTGCGGGTGGCGCGGCAGAGGCTGTAGTTGGGGTCGGCCTTGTTCAGCCAGTAGTACTCATCCAGAACGGTGTGGTTCTCGTCCTCGATGGAGGGGATGGAGCGGAACAGATCCCACATGCACTCAAAGTGGTTGTCCATCTCACGGCCGCCGCGCATGACATAGCCGATGTCCTGATATTTGTAGCCATCGCAGGCACCGCCGGGGATGGGGTCCTTCTCGAGAATATGGACATGCTCGCCCTTCATCTGGGCATCGCGGACCAGATAGCAGGCCGCAGACAGTGCTGCCAGACCGGAGCCGACCAGATACGCGGACTTTCCGTCCACGCCGTCCGGCTTTTTGGGCGTTGCAAAGGCTTCATAGTTACCGCTGGAATAATACATAACGCTACCTCCTGTGTCAATGGGTATGCGGCGGTGCGGGATGGACATGGGGCTTGCTGCCTGCATCGGCCCGCCGCCGTTTGTTTGGTATGGCTTTAGTATACCCACGCCGCGACCCGGTTACAATCAGCAAAAAATCCCGTTTGATAAGAATTTTATCAAACGGGACGAATTGTAAAGATTATGACCAATCTGTGACCGCCGGGGCAGGCTTACCGGTGCTTTGACCAGGCTGTGGCAAAGCCAACAAGCCCGGCGCAGAGCGCGGCGGCCAGCGCCTCCACGGGGAAGGCATCGCCGGTCTGGGGCAGGGCGGGTGCGGCGCTGCCCTTAGCCGTGCGTGCCGCCGGGGCGGCGGTGTTCTTGGCGGGCCGCGCCACGGTGGTTTTCGCCTCTTCCGCGGGCGGGTCATAGCGGTTGGTAAACTTCACGCTATCCGCCTTGGCGGTTTCGCCGCTGCGCACCGCCCACAATTCCGTATTCAGGCCTCCATCGGGACGGCCCGTCACACGGACGGTCACGGTGTAGCTGTGGGTGTCGTACACCGTATGCGGCCGGCCGCTGCCCGCCTGCGTGACGGTGTAGCGGTAGTCCCCCGGTGCATCAAAGGCAAAGCCGGTAAAATACGCCGTGCCGCTGCCCTGTATCGTCAGCGATGCCTGCGCCGGGGCGGGCGCAGCGTCCAGCGGCGTGATGCTCACCACGCAGGCGGCATCGGTGGCCGTGCCCTCGGTGCGCACCGTCACGGGCAGCACCGCCCCCGCGCGCGCCGCAAAAACCGGCAGCGGGCAGCACAGCGCCAGCAGCAGGGCCGCTGCCGTCAGCCAGCACCGCAGGGCCGTTGTGGCATACCTCATTGCATTTCATCTCCTTTTTCAACAGGGTGCAGCCACCCGAACACCACCACCCGGCCGTTTGTCTCGGCCCCGGCGCAGGTGGACAGCGCAAGGATGCCCGCCTGTGCATCGGCGCTGCTGGGGCGCTGCTGCACGGCGTTGGCCGCCAGATAGTCCAGCAGCGGCTGCACGCCGGTCTGGTACCGCGCGGGGTCATAGACGGCGCTGTCGTAGGCATCGGTACACAGGCAGGCGAACAGCTCCACGGTGTAGGCCGCATCGGGCAGGCTCACGCTGCCGGTCGTGTGGGCGGCAAAGAAATCCGCCTGCGCAAAGGCGGCCACATCGCCGAACATTGCGCCGTTCTCCATATGGTGGCCGTACATAAGCGTGTAGGGGTCGGTCAGCCCGGCGGCACAGCGGCTGTCGAGAAAGACCGAGCCGGACAGCGAAAACGCCCCCGTGACATCGCGGTTGACGTAATCCATATTTGTGGCCCCCTGCACAAAGGGGTAGTCGATATTCGTGCCGTCAATGGTCAGCCAGCCGCAGACATCGGGGTTGCGGGCCTGCAGCTCGGCCAGGGTGGGGTTGTCCGCCGCCAGCACGGCGGGCTTGTAGTGCAGCAGCTCCGCCCCCGCAAAGGCCCCGCGGCTGACGGCAGCGTCCTGCCAGAGGGAAAACCCGCCGAAGGCGAGCAGCACCAGCATAAGCAGCCCCGCCGCCGCGCTGACGGCCGCGCTGCCCGCACGGGCCAGCCGGGCCGCCGCCCGCAGCATCAGCGGCCGCGGCGGCGCTTGCGGAAGAACACCGCGCCGCTGCCTGCGGCCAGCGCCAGCATGGCACCGTAGGGCGCGGCATCCAGTAGCAGGCCGGTGGGGGCCGCTGCCTCGCGGGTGTTCGTCACGGTGATGTCGGTATCCGCAGCCGTCATGGCGCGCTGCGCCAGCGTGGGGGTATCCTCCACCGTGCCGGTGGGTGTAGCCCAGTCGGTCGTGTACTTGGCGGCATCATCGCCGCCCTCCACGATCGTGTAGAAGGCGCCCTCCGGCAGGCCGGTGACCTCGATTTTCTGATTCGCGCGGATCGTCTCGGTGATGGTTGCCCTGCCGTTCGCATCAAAGCTCAGCACCGTGCCTTCCCCGGTCAGCGCGCCCCCGGCCTCGCCGGTGCGGACCGTCACGGACGCCATATGCTTTTCGGCATCGGGGTCCTCCAGCGTGAGGGTAAAGTCAAAGTTGTCGCCGTAGTCGGCAAAATCACCGGCCAGCCTTTTGGTCAGTGAGAGCGCGTAGGTCGTGTAGGTGTTTGCGATAAAATCCACCTTGTCCCCGCCCGCCAGCGGTGCCAGCGCGGCATAGTCGATCTTAAAGCTCGTCCCGTTGGGGTCGGCGGCGTCCGCATTGACGACACGGGCCTTCAGCAGGTAGGCGGGGGCGGCGGTCAGCCCCGCAATGCCGGGGTCGCGCTCGGTCAGGCGGTAGTAGTAGACGCCGGGCTCGGTAAACTGTGTCATATCGAACTGCACGGTGACATCGCTCTCGGCGGCAAGGCTGCCGTCAGCCCCCCGGGCAAAGACCGCTGTGACGGTGGGGCTGGCAAGCTGGTCGGTGCTGCCGAGCGCTGCGCCCTCCTCCGGCTGGCCGGGCAGGTCGCCTTCCTGCGCGCCGGTCACATCGAAGGTCATCGTGCCCAGCACGCCGCCCGCACCGGCGGCATCGGTCATATCAATGGCCTTTTTAAAGGTGACGCTGGCATCGCCGGTGGGCAGCCGGTCAGCGGCAAGCGCCGTGGTGGACAGCGCCCCCGCCAGCAGGGCTGCCGCAAGAACTGCAGAAAGCTTCTTTGCGTTCATAAGTAAGATCTCCTCTCCAATATGTGTGGGGGTCGGGTCATATCCCGCTGCGGCGCAGCAGGGCGATGACGCGGCCGCGTATCTCGCCGGTGCGGACCGGGCCGAACCACCGGCTGTCGCGCGCACCTGCGCGGGCATCGCAAAGGATAAAGTATTCACCGTCCGCCAGCGTCAGGGGGTATGGTACGCCATTGTCATAGCGGGGCGTCTGCTCGTAGATGTCCGGCTCCGCCACCACGCTGCCGTTGATGAGCAGCAGCGCCGTGTCGGTGACCTCCACCGTATCGCCGCCGCGGGCGGCCACCCTGCCGGTATAGCGGGTGCCGTCCTTCTCAAAGACGACCGTCTCCCCCGCCGTATAGCGCTGCGGCAGGCGGTAGTACAAAAGCAGGTCGCCGGGCTTGATATGGGGGTGCATCGTGTCGTCCTGCTGGATAGCCAGCCCGAACACCACCCCGAACAGCACCGCCAGCAGCGCCGCCAGCGCACCCGCCCGCACCAGAAACTCCCGTATTTCCGCCCATGCGGCGCGGCGTTCCTCCTGTGTTTCCAGCACTCACACCCCCCTTCGGCGGCGGAGCAGCGCACAGACCAGCGCCGCCGCCACTGCCGCCAGCGCGGGCGCAGCGTCCCGGCGCAGCCCGGTGGGCGGTACGCCGTCCTTGTTGTTGCGGCAGGTCAACGCCGTGTCGCTCTGCCCCACCGTGCCGGTCCATTGGCCGCCCTGCGTCACGGCGGTGCCGTCGGCAAAGCTTGTCTCATAATCCGCCAGCGCCTCCTCGCTGACGGTCAGGGTCTGCCCGGGCTTGAGATGCCCGATCGTCACGCTGCCCCGGTGGGGGATCGTGAAGCCCGCCGCCGTCAGCGCCGCACCGCCCGCAGCGGTCACGGCCGCGCGGTCGGCTGTCACCGGCACGCCATCCACAGCCGCCGTAAAGGCAAAGGCGCGGCGGGTATCGCCGTAGCCGCCCGTCACCTGCTTGGTGATCGTCAGGCTGCGCCACGGCGCGTACCGGTTTGTGATGACGGCCTGTGCCGTGGCGCCGGTCGTCACCTCCACCTCCGTCTGCGCCTCGGCGGCCGTTGTCGTGCAGTAGGCGCTGTCCAGATCGGGGTGGTCGGTCTCGGTCACGGTATACCGGCCGGCGGGCAGGCTGCCGATCGTGACGCTCTGCAGCCCGCGCAGCCCGAAGTGCAGCGCGCCGGGCGCAGCAAGGGTGCGCGTCTCGGCCGTGCCGTCCGCATAGGTCAGCGTATAGCTGCCGGCGGGCAGCTCGATGGAAAAGGTGCTTGTAACGACGGCGGCCTCGGTGCGGTAGGCGTCCTGCTCCACGGCCTTTGTCAGCTGCAGGCTGCCGCTGCCCATGACCGGTGGCTCCGGCTCGGTGCTGAACCAGACCTTGTCGAGCAGGTTGCCCTCCCGCCGGTCCCCGCTTGCGCAGGACAGTGCGAGAAAGAAGAACCGGCTCAGATACTGCCCCGCCGCCACCGTGTAGTCACCCCGATGGGTCACCCAGGCGGTGTTGCCGTCCGTCATCTCCCCGCCGACCATAAAGCTGCGGATCGTGACCGGCTGGCCGTTGTAGTCCACCGTCCGGTCCAGTGCGCTGCGCACGCTGCCGCCGGTCATATCGGCCGAGGCCTGCGTCAGGATCTCGGTGATCTGCTGCGCCACCGCGACCGGCGCGATCAGCAGCGCCATTGAGTCACTGCCCGCGCGGCCCCGGTGCGCCAGCGACCAGTGCAGCGTGGTGCCGGGCACGGTCAGCACATCCTGATACAGTGCGCCGTAGGCCTGGCAGTTCAGCTCGGCAAACTGGCTGCCGTCATAGGCGCCGGGGGTGTGGTAGCAGACGGACGGGTCGTTGGGGTCAGTGCGCAGCTCCCCGTCGATCAGATCGGTGTAGCTGCTGCCTGTGCCGTCCACGATCTCTATGTAATGGCCGTTGACAAGGCTGCTCCAGTGGGGGGCCGCGCCGGTCGTTCGCCATACAATGGCAGGGTTGGTGTCGGCGTCCGCCGTCTGGATAAAGTGCGACCGCTTGGCCGTAAAAGGGTAGTACAGCGTGCTGCTGCCGGCCACGGCGGGGGCCTCAAAGCTGCCGTTCTGCAGCTGGATGTAGTAGGCCACCCGGGTCTGGGCGGCCGCGGCGGTGCCGTCTGCGCCGGTGACCTCCACCTTATAATAGAGCCTGTCCGCATCGCCGATGCCCGCCACGCAGGAATCAAGCGCCGCGTTGAGCCGCTGCTCGCTGCCCGCCTCGATGTTCCAGCCTGAGCCGGAGCAAACCTGCGGGGTCACAGCCTGCCAGTCGGCCCCATCCCTGCTGCGGTACCATGTGTAAACAGCCCCCGGCAGCTTTTCGTCACTGCCGTTGACCTGCGCGGTCAGGCAGCCATCGGCGGCAATGCTGTCGATGAGCACCACCCCGGTCACGGCGGTCGGCTGGGCGGTCATCTCCGGCAGGGTGCGCAGCACCGGGGCGCGGGCGGTCTCGGGTGTGGCCGTCTGCTGCGGTGCGGGGGCCGGGGTCGCGGTCGGTGCCGGGGTGGGCACCGGGGTCTCGGTCGGCGCGGGGGTCGGTGCCTCGCTTGGCGCGGGGGTCGGCTCCTGTGCCGGGGTCTCTGTCGGCGCGGGGGGTTTGGTCGGCTCCGGGGTCGGTTCCGGGATCGGTGCCGGGGTCGGTTCCGGCGTTGGTTCCGGTGTAAGCTCTGGGGTCGGCTCCGGGGTCGGTTCCGGGGTTGGCTCCGGCGTTGGCTCCGGGGCGGGGGCCTCGGTCGGTGCCGGGTCAGGCGGGGCCTCGGCGGCCGCCGCTGCGGGCAGGGGCGGCTCCTCCTCCGCAAAGACTGCGCTGGCCATGCCCGCCGCCATACAACAGGCCAAAAGCACAGCCAACAGACGCTTTTTCATAGGCGTATTCCTCCTTTGCACAAATTCCTGCGCGGGCGGCTTGTCCATTGCAGGGATCGTTTTGGAGTATACAGGCCCGCCCGCGCAGAAGGCGTCGATAGCGGGAATCCGCTAAAACCTTACGCGCCGCGCCTTATTTCCACGCGGCGCGCAGGGCGGCGGCCTCGCTCTCGGCCAGTGCGGGGTAGTCGGGGTTGTCAAACAAGCTGGCGTAACGGTACAGCCCCACGCCCGTGATGCCGCTGTGCGCCAGCAGTGCCAGCTGGTCGGCCAGCGCATGGCCGCTGACCCACTCGCTGCCGCTGTCGGAGCCGTCCCCCGCGCCGATGCGGTAGGCCCCCAGCCCCGCATACAGTTGCACCCCCGCCGCCCGGGGCAGCGCCGCCCATGCGGCCGCCAGCCGGGGCAGGCTGTGCGCGGTATCGCCGTCCTTCTCATACGCCTGCCCCCAATAGAGCTGGGGCATCAGGTAGTCCACCGTCCCCTGCCGCAGCCAGCGGGCGGCGTCACTGTACTGCAGGGTGTAATTCAGCTCGGGGTCGCCCGCCGGGGCCGCGCCGAACCGCACGCCGTACCGCTGCGCCGCCGTGTGGCACAGCTCCATCAGTGCGTTGACATTCTCCCGCCGCCAGTCGTCCAAACGCAGCGCCGTGCCGCTTGCCGCATAGTCGGCAGCGTCAAAATCAGGGTCCTGCACAGGGTAGAAATAATCGTCAAAATGGATGCCGTCCAGCGGGTAGCTGCGGCACAGTTCCTCCACCCCATCGGCAATATACTGCCGCACCGCCGCGCTGGACGGGTCAAACACCGCGCCGCTGTCGGTATAGCGCACCCACTCGGGGTGAAGGCGCGCAGGGCTTTCGGCACAGAGCGCCGGGACCTGCCCTGCCTGCAGGCGGTAGGGGTTGATCCACGCCTCAAGCTGCAGCCCCCGCGCATGGGCCGCCGCGATCATTACGGCAAGCGGGTCAAACCCGGGGTCCTGCCCCTGCGTGCCGGTACAGATATGGCTGAACGGAAAATACGCGCTGGGGTAGAGCGCATCCCCGAAGGGGCGCACCTGCGCAAGGACAACGGTCGCGCCCAGCCCGGCGATGTCGTCCAGCATCGCCTCCACATCTGCCGCAAAGGCTGCCTGTGTGGAAAAATCGACCTGCTGCCATTCCAGATAGCTGACCCAGACCGCGCGGTAGGGCGCGGCATCTGCAGGCTGTGCCGTGGCCGCGGGCGTTGGGGCCGCAGGCTCGTCCGCCCCGGCCGCCCTGCGCGGCAGCACGGCGAGCGGTGCCAGAAAAAACACCGCCGCCAGCAGCAGGATATACCGGATATATCGCATCGTACCACCCCCTGTCCCACAAAGATATGCGCCCGCAGCCCCGATGATGCCGGTTTTTACCGTTTTTTACCCGCGCAAAATTTGACAGGAATTGGCAGGAAATGATATATTAGATATATATGCAACATTTTTTAGGACACAAAGGCGGCGAGGCTATGACCAGACACGAGGTCGAAAAGGAAATGATGCAATACCGCACGATTTTTCCGATCGTGCGGCTGCTGGACGCGGGGCAGGTGTGCGGCAACGCCCCGGTGGGGGAGCATTGCCCCTGCCATGAATTCTGGCACAAGGACGCCCCCTGCCAGAACTGCATCTCCCGCCAGGTGATGGAGGACCATACCCAGCGCACCAAGCTGGAATATATGGGCCGCGATCTGTATCAGGTCACAGCGGTCTACCGCGAGGTGGACGGCGCACCCTGCGTGCTGGAGCTGATCCAGCCGCTGGACTGCGACAATCTCATCGACCCCGAAAACAGCGACCGGCTGATGAGCAGCGTGTCCGGCTACCATATCAAGCTCTACCACGATGCCCTGACCAGCTGCTATAACCGCCGCTATTATGAGGATGTCATCAAAAACCGGAGCGAGCCGGCCGGCGTGGCCGTGCTGGATCTTGACGATTTCAAGCTGTACAACGACACCTACGGCCATCAGGCCGGCGATGCAGCCCTGCGCACCGCCGTGGAGGTCGTGCGCGGCTGCATCCGCAAAAGCGACCATCTGATCCGCTACGGCGGCGATGAGTTTTTGCTCGTGCTGCCCGGCATTGCACAGGCAGCGTTTGTTGCCAAGCTGGAGCGCATCCGCCAGCAGCTGCACACCGCCGTTGTACCCGGCTACACCCGGCTGCAGATCTCGACCAGCATCGGCGGCGTGATGAGCCGCCCGGGCGAGAGCTGCGAGCAGGCGGCCTCCCGCGCGGACCGGCTGATGTATCAGGCCAAAAACCACAAAAACACCGTTGTGACCGAGGACACCGCCGGCACCGCCGCCCCCTCGGCCGCCGGGCGGGACCGGCAGGCCCGCCAGAATATCCTGATCGTAGACGATTCCGAGATGAACCGCGCGATTCTGGCCGAGATCCTCGGCAGTGATTACAATATACTGGAGGCCACCAACGGGCAGGAATGTCTGACGATGCTGGACCAGTACGACACCGCCATTGCGCTGATCCTGCTGGACATCGTCATGCCGGTGATGGACGGCTTTGAGGTCCTGAACACGATGAACCGCAACCACCGGATCGAGGACATCCCGGTCATCATGATCTCAAGCGAGGACGCCGACACCGTTGTGCGCCGCGCCTATGAGCTGGGCGTCTCCGACTATGTGAGCCGCCCCTTTGACGCGGGGGTCGTCTACCGGCGCGTCTTTAACACGATCAAGCTCTACGCCAAGCAGCGGCGGCTCATCTCGCTGGTGACGAGCCAGATCCGTGAAAAAGAGAAGAACACCCAGATGCTGATCTCGATCCTGAGCGAGGCGGTCGAGTTCCGCAACGGCGAGAGCGGCGCCCATGTGCTGCACATCGGCACGCTGACCCGACACCTGCTGGAGCAGCTGACCCAAAAGACCGACCAGTACGCCCTGACGCCCGAACAGAAGGAGCTGATCGTCATGGCGTCGTCGCTGCACGACATCGGCAAGATCGCAATCGACGATGCGATCCTGAACAAGCCCGGGCGGCTGACCCGCGAGGAGTTCGACATCATGAAGCGGCACACCACGATCGGCGCGGCGATGCTGGACCAGCTGCACCGCTACCGCAACGAGCCGCTGGTGCGCACCGCCTATGAGATCTGCCGCTGGCACCATGAGCGATGGGACGGCCGCGGCTACCCCGATGGGCTGAGCGGTGACCAGATCCCGATCTCGGCGCAGGTGGTGGCGATGGCCGATGTCTACGATGCCCTTGTGAGCAAGCGCGTCTACAAGGACGCCTACGCGCCCGATGTGGCGGTGCAGATGATCCTGCACGGCGACTGCGGGGCCTTCAATCCCCTGCTGCTGGACTGCCTGACCGACCTGCAGGACACCTTCAAAGCCGAGCTTGCCGCCCCCGAGGCGTGATACCGTCCGCTTGCGGGCGATTTTCCTGTTACTTTGCAACCAGTTTTCAAAAATTCCGTTGTGAAGCTACCATTTTGCTGCCTGTGCGCGGGCTTGGATTGGGAATTATGCCGAAAATCGCCGTTTTCTGCCGCAGGGTGCCGCTTTCGGTTGAAGAGCGGCGCTTGATGTGGTAAAATTGTACATGATTTATACGCAGGAACGGACAGCCGCAGACCGGCTGCCCTGCTTATATGATTTTGTACAGAAAGAATGAGAGGAATTTGGAGTTGCACGTCATTACAAAACGCGAAAAGATGCAGTACGCCTATGTGTTCCTGACGGACCTGCTGGCTCTGGCGGTCAGTATTCTGCTGTCGTGGCTGATCACTGACGGACTGTTCAATGTGCTGGTGCCCTACACCGCACGGGACTGGATGCAGACGCTCTGCACGCTGGCGCTGGCCTTTGTTGCGACCTTTTTCTGCTTTGACCAGACCGAGAACATCGTCACCCGCCGCCCCGGCGCCGAGATAAAGCTCTCGCTCAAATTCAACCTGATGCTCTGCGTCATCTACTCGGCCCTGATGCTGCTGACCAAGGCAACGATGCTCGACTCCCGCTATTTTGCGGTGACGGTGCCGCTCATCAACGCTTTGCTGCTGCCGCTCGCGCACGGTGCGCTCAAGCGGCTGCTGCTCCATTTCCAGCGCAGCTGGGGCATGGAGAGTCTGGTCGGCATCGTGACGACCGCCGACCGCGCCGACCGCCTCGTCAATGAGATCGGCAAGGACTGGTCCCGCCGCATTGTCGGCGTGGCGCTGCTGGAGGCCACGCACGAGATCGTCGGCACCGAGATCGACGGCATTGCGGTGAAGGCGAACTTCACCGATTTTATGGACTGGATCCGGCGCGAGGCGCTCGATGAGGTCTATGTCGATGTGCCGATGGACAGCGGCGAGAGCTTCATCCCCTATCTGGAGGAGATGGAGAGCATGGGCCTGACCGTGCATTTCCGCCTGCCGCTGCTTGACCGGATCGAGGAGGCCTGCTGCGATGAAACAAGCGCTGCACGGCTGAGCCGTACGCTGGGCCGCTGCGCGGGGGGCAGCATCGTGACGATGGGCACCGTGGAGCTGAAGCTGCGCGACCAGATCGCCAAGCGGTGCATGGACATCGTGGGCGGTCTGGTGGGCTGCATCCTCAGCATCCCGATCATTGCGATCGTGGCGATTCCCCTCAAGATCGAAAGCCCCGGCCCGCTCTTCTTCAAGCAGAAGCGCGTGGGCCGCAACGGACGGTACTTTTACATCCATAAGCTGCGCAGCATGTACATGGACGCCGAGGAGCGCAAAAAGGAGCTGATGGCCCAGAACGAGATGAACGGCCTGATGTTCAAGATGGAGGACGACCCCCGCGTGACCAAGGTGGGCAAGTTCATCCGCAAGACGAGCATTGACGAGCTGCCGCAGTTTTTTGATGTGCTGCGCGGCGATATGAGCCTTGTGGGCACCCGCCCGCCGACAGTGGACGAGTACAAACAGTACGAGAGCCACCACAAGCGCCGCCTGTCGATGAAGCCGGGCATCACCGGCCTGTGGCAGGTCAGCGGCCGCAGCAACATCGAGGATTTTGAGGAGGTCGTCAAGCTGGATGTGACCTACATCGACAACTGGTCGCTCTGGAATGACATCAAGATTTTGTTCAAGACCGTGTATGTAGTCTTCGCCGGACGCGGGGCGAAATAAATAAAGCAGGGAGCCGCCCGACAAGTGGGCGGCTCCCATTTTTGTATATCTACCGGGAAACGAGCAAAAGCCCCTCCGGTCATCGCTTCGTTCGACCACCTCCCCACTTTGTGGTGAGGCTTTTGCGGCCAAAGGCCGCCGAAAAGGCTCCTCGCTTTGCGGGGAGCTGGCCGAGCCTGCGAGGCCTGAGGGGCTTTGCCGCGCGGCCTTGATTTCGCACCTTCCACGCCAAAACGGGGTCTGCTTTGCGGCAGGCCCCGTTTTGGTTGGTATAGGAAAATAGAGAATGGCTTTTGGCTGCCCGCGTCAGACGATCTTGCGGGCTTTGTGGACGCCGGTCTTTAAGAACTCGACCCACTCGGCAATGTTCACGGCGTGGTCACCGAGGCGCTCCAGATACTTGTCGATCATAAACAGGTCGAGCGCCGTCTCGGCATCATCGGGGTGCGCCGCAATGTAGGCGGCGATCTCCTTGCTGATGCGGCCGAACATGGCATCGCACTCATCATCGCGGGCAATGACCTGCGCGGCGGTGGACAGATCGACCTGCACATAGGCCGCGATGGCGTCCTTGACCATGTGCAGCGCAATATCGCCCATAGCGTAAAGGTCGTCCAGCACGCCGACGGTGCGCGCGCCCTCCGGGTGGAGGTGCAGCGTGATCTCGGCAATATCGCTGGCCTGATCGGCGATGCGCTCAATGTCGGTGACCATCTTGAGCGCCGTGGACACCTTGCGCAGATCGCCCGCGACCGGCTGCTGGCGCAGGAAAAGCGTTAAGCAGCGGTGCTCGATCTCATGCTCGGCCGAGTCGATCTCGCTGTCCCGCGCAATAACGCTGCGGGCCAGCTCAACATCACCGGTGCGCAGGGCGGTCATGGCGCTCTCGATCGCACCGCCCGCCGCATGGCCCATCCGGGCCAGCATCGTGTCCAGCTGCAGCAGCTCGGCATCGTACATCTTCCGTACACTTGTACCCATGTTGCAATCCTCCTTAACCGAAGCGGCCCGAGATATAATCCTCGGTGCGCTTATCCACAGGCGTAGCAAAGACGCGCTCGGTGGGGCCCATCTCGACCAGCTCGCCCAGCAGGAAGAACGCCGTCTTATCGCTGATACGCGCGGCCTGCTGCATGTTGTGGGTGACCATGACGATCGTGTAGTTTTCCTTCAGCTCGGTGGCCAGCTCCTCGACCTTGGAGGTCGAGATGGGGTCCAGCGCGCTGGTCGGCTCGTCCATGAGCAGTACCTCCGGCTCGACAGCCAGCGCGCGCGCAATGCAAAGGCGCTGCTGCTGGCCGCCCGACATGCCAAGGGCGCTCTTGTTCAGGCGGTCCTTGACCTCGTCCCAGATGGCCGCGCCGCGCAGGGATTTTTCAACGATCTCGTCCAGCTGGGCCTTGTTATGGATGCCGTGGGTGCGCGGGCCGTAGGCAATGTTGTCGTAGATCGACATCGGGAAGGGGTTCGGCTTCTGGAACACCATGCCGACCCGCTTGCGCAGGACATTGACATCCATCTTGTCCTTGTAGATGTCCACGCCGTCCAGTTTGATGTCCCCGGAGATGCGGCAGCCCTCGACAAGGTCGTTCATCCGGTTCAGGCTCTTCAAAAAGGTCGATTTGCCGCAGCCGGACGGGCCGATGAACGCGGTTATCTCCTTTTCCGGGATGTCGATGTTGATATTCTTCAGTGCATGGAAGCTGCCATAGTACAAATCCATGCCGCGGACTTCAAATTTGTTCATGAAATGACCTCTTTGCTATATCTTCGTTTTGCGCGGGTTTTAGCGGCATGGTTCAGCGGAGGGGTCAAGACCCCTCCCTACAATTTGCCGGTCATGGGTGCCCTGTAGGGAGCGGTCTTGACCGCTCCGGGCAGTGTTCCCATCAACACCCGCTCCGTTCTCTCTGCAGCGCAGGGACCGCAACTTTACTTCTTCGCCAGCTTGCCGGCCACAAAGCCGGACAGGCAGTTGATGACCAGCACCAGCACCAGCAGCACCACGGCGGTGCCGTAGGTCTGGCCGATGTAGAGCCCCTCGTTGGAGAGCAGGTACATGTGTACGGCCAGCGTGCGGGTCGAGCTGAATACGCTGGTGGGGATCTTGGCGACCGAGCTGGCGGTGTAGATCAGCGCGGCGGTCTCGCCCACGATGCGGCCCGTGGCCAGAATAACGCCGGACAAAATACCCGGCATGGCGCTGGGCAGCACGATGGTGAACACCGTGCGCAGCTTGCCCGCGCCGAGGCCGAAGCTGCCCTCGCGGTAGGAGTCGGGCACGGCGATGAGCGCTTCCTCAGTCGTGCGCATGATGACCGGCAGCACCATAATGGCCAGCGTGAACGCACCCGCGATCATGCTGTAACCCCAGTGTAGCTGGGTGACGAAGAACAGCATACCGAACAGGCCGTAGACGATGGAGGGGATGCCCTGCAGCGTCTCGGTCGTGACGCGCACGACCTTGACGAGCTTGCTGCCGCGGCGGGCGTACTCGACCAGCCAGATGGCGGCAAAGATGCCGAGCGGCGTGGCAATGAGCAGCGCGAAGGCGGTCATCAGCACGGTATTGATGAGCGCGGGCGTCAGCGAGACATTCTCGGAGTTATACTCCCATGCGAAAAGCTCGGGCTTGAGGTTGGGGATGCCCATGACGAGGATGTAGCCGATCAGGAACACCAGCACGGCGGCCGTCAGGAAGGCGGCGATCCGCACCAGCCACCGCAGCGCGGCAGCCTGCGCGCGGGCGGCGCGGCGGTTCTGCCCGCCGCCGGGCATAAGCGTATGCGGTCTTGCGCAGGTCATATCGGCCGCAGTCTTTGTTGCGGTGATCTCAGGCATGGTCGCTGCCCCCTTTCACAAGGCTGAAGCAGAGGTTGATGAGCAGGATAAAGACGAACAGCACAACGCCGGTGGCGATCAGCGCCTCGCGGTGGAGGTCGGCGGCGTAGCCCATCTCGATGACGATGTTGGAGGTCATCGTGCGCAGGCCTTGGAACAGGCCCTTGGGCATCCATGTCTGGTTGCCCGCGACCATAACGACCGCCATCGTCTCACCGATGGCGCGGCCGATGCCGAGGATGACCGCCGACAGCACGCCGGACTTGGCGGCGGGCAGCACCGCGCAGAAAACGCTGCGCTCATGGGTGGCGCCCAGTGCCAGACTGCCCTCATAGTAGCTGTTGGGAACGGCGTCAAGGCTCGTCTTGCTGACCGTGATGATGGTGGGCAGGATCATGATACCCAGCAGCACGGCGGCGGTGAAAAGGCTCATACCCTTGCCGCTTTTGACATGCAGCACCGTCTTGAAGAAGGGCGTCTTGACCATAGCCTGTACAGCCGGCACCAGCACGATCATGCCGAAGAAGCCGTAGACGACCGACGGGATACCCGCCAGCAGCTGCACCGCCGGCAGCATGACCCGGTTGATGGCCGGGCTGGCAAAGCGGGACATATAAATGGCGGTCAGCAGGCCGATGGGCACGCCGACGAGGATAGCCCCCGCTGTGACATAGATGCTGCCCAGAATCATCGGCAGGATGCCGAAGATGTCGTTGCCGGGCTTCCATGTCGTGCCGAGCAGGAACTGCATCGGCCCGATCTTGAACAGGGTAGGCACACCGTTTGCAAACAGGAAGATGCAGATCAGCGCGACCGCCAGAATGGATACACAGGCGCAGAGGGTAAACACCACCTGCATGACGCCTTCTTTTAGCTTGGAGGTCATTTCCTATACTCCTTTGGTTATATGCCATGTAGGGGCCGGACATGTCCGGCCCGCGGCCTTCCCATAACCGCGCGGTCACGGGTACGCTGCGGGCGGGGCATGCCCCGCCCCTACGGTGCTGCTATACTTTACTGCACATCGGCCCAGGTGGTCAGCTCGCCGGTGTAGATGCCCTTGATCTGGTCAACGGTCAGATCCTCGGTGGTGTTGGCGGGGTTGACGACGACTGCGATGCCGTCCAGTGCCAGAACGGTAGCCTTGGCACCGCCCTCGACCTCGGAGTCCTTCAGCTCACGGCTGGCCATGCCGATGGTGTAGGTGCCGTCCAGCGCGCCGGAAACACCGGTGGTGGAGTCGGTGGTGAGCAGCTCAAGCTCAGCGTTGGGGTTGACAGTCTTGTAGGCCTCGATCAGCTTCTCCATCAGCGGAGAGACGGAGGAGGAGCCGCCGACGGTGATTTTGCCGGCAGGCTGGGCGGAGGTGAAGTCCGCGCCGTCCTCGCCGATGTAGCCCTTATCGGTGGCAAGCGCCTGACCGTCCTTGCTCAGGCAGTAGGCGATGAAGTCCACGGCCACAGGGTCGGTGGCATCGCCGTTGGTAACGATGTTGAACGGACGGGCCAGCACATAGCTGCCGTCCTTGACGGTCTCGGCGGAGGCGGCCACACCGCCGACCGTGACGGCCTTGACGGTGTCGTTCAGAGAGCCGAGGCTGATGTAGCCGATGGCAGTCTCATCGTTGGCAACAGCGGTCATGACGCCGTTGGTGCTGGACTGGATGGCGGCGGCCTCGGTGGTGTTGTCGACCTTCTTGCCGTCAGCGTTCTTCTCCTCAACGCCGGTCAGCTCAATGAAGGCACCGCGGGTGCCGGAGCCGTCCTCACGGGAGATGACTGTGATGTCCTGATCGGTGTCAAAGTCACCGGCGGGGGCAGCCTCCGCCGGGGCGGCCTCGCTGGAGGCGGTGCTCTCAACAGGAGCAGCCGAGGAAGCGGCGGCGGAATCAGAGGAACCGCAGGCGGCAAGGCTCAGGGCCAGGGCAGCGGCGGTAACGGCAGCAATAGCAGATTTGCGTTTCATGTGTGTGTACTCTCCCTTTTCACCAAATTTATGTGGTATAGTTTGTGCATTTCGCAGTGCTTCACCGGAAGCAAAGCCATTGTACCGCATTTCCGTGCGGGTATCGACCATGGTGCGGTACAATCGCGGTAAAGCTTTTGCAAAGATGTTCCCGGTTTTGTGTGGGAACGGTAAAGTTTGTAAAGAATATGCAAAAACAGCGGGGGTGCGGGATGGGATACGGCGGCAGGTTTGCGGCAAGGATTGTAGGGGGCGGCGTCCCCGACGCCCCGCAGTGGGGGCAGGATTTTCCCCTGCGCACGGATTTTAAGTGGGGTTGTAGGGCGGCCAGCCCTCTGGCCGCCGTGGCCGTTTACGGCGGCGGGAAGGTGCCCGGGAGGGATGAATCCCTCCCCTACGGATTGACCGTGAAAGGGATTTGGCGGTAGGTCGCGGGCCGGGCATGCC